>RCND010001769.1_pt1 | contig 22027 bp, 23 predicted proteins | sample 2041351 | NCBI WGS metagenome assembly RCND01 (sample SAMN09708230, study PRJNA481090) | Marine sediment metagenome, whole genome shotgun sequencing project. | biome: marine sediment; feature: ocean; material: sediment; isolation source: Sewage treatment plant 12B marine sediment (STP12B) ... | reverse complement strand
TCCAGAAATTAAAGATGGGTCATCAATAAATGTACGGTTTTTAAATTTTGGAAATTCCTCTTTAGATTTTGAATTATTGTTTTTTAGCAAAAATATATTTCGGATAGAAAATGTGAAATCTGAAATTAGAATAATAATCAATCGAAAATTTATAGAAAAAAATATAACGATTCCATTTCCTCAAATTGATTTACATTTAAAATCAAATAATACAGAGATATTGACAAAATGAATACCCAAATGTAGAAACTCCTTTATGGAACCCCAGATATCTTTTTCTATAAGTCCTTTATTTTATTGGACTCATCCTGACTCATAATCAATATTTTATCCATTTAAATAATTCCTTATAAGTAGGTTTTTTACCATACATGAGAATACCTACCCTATAGATTTTTGCAGCTAACCAAACAATCCCAATAAATGTTATGATTAGTAACAGAATTGAAGTTACTACTTCCCATAAGGGCACACCACCTTCACCAATTCCTCCTGGTAAACGCATAAGCATTACAATAGGGGATGTCAACGGAAAAAGCGAAAAACCAACGGCAATTGGCCCATGAGGATTACTGAAAACCGAAAAGAAACCAACATAAATTGCCAACATTAAGGGCAAAATAATTGGAAATATAAACTGTTGTGTGTCAGTCTCATTATCTACGGCAGCACCAATAGCGGCATATATTGAGCTATAAATCAGATATCCAAGAATAAAGTAAACCACAAAAAAACAGATGAGCATAAACCATGGTATTTTATAAAGCTCCTGTGCATATGCTTGCATTGTCTGATTGGGTGATGGTACTGGTGACGCCATACTTCCCGCGATTCCTGAGGTAATGTCAGTACCACCATTCAAGGCTGCAGGATCTATATCAAAAATCGAAAAAGCTACAAATAAAAGCAGTGTTGCCGATACAATCCAAATTGCAAATTGTGTCACACCAGCCAAAGATGTTCCTATTATTTTGCCCATCATCAGTTGAAATGGTTTAACCGAAGATATGATCACTTCAATTATTCTACTCGTTTTCTCCTCAATAACACTTCGCATTACGAAACCACCATAAATAATAATGAACATCATAATTAGATATCCAAATCCACCGCCAATAATCGCTTTAATTTCATTGATTCCTTTTAGGTTTTGTTGCCCTTCAAATGTTTCAGTATTTATTTCATATTCAGTATCCATTGAGGCAAATTCCTTGGTAGAAACCCCTAAATCCTGTAATCTTCTTTCTCTTAACCTATCTTGAAAAATATCTTCCAATTTGTCAACGACCATGGTACTTGGAGCCTCTTTTGAATAGAAATATGAATGCTGGGCTACTTTTTCAAGTTCAGTTTCATTTGGAATATGTAATAGACCATAATACCCAACTTGTGCCGTTGAATCCTTAGCAGCTTGTAATGTGATATTCTTAAACTGGACATAAGAGGTACTCTCTGTAGTATTAAAATCATTAGAGAAGTAGTTGCTCTCATTGAACACCCCTATTATTCGTTTTTCATTATCGTTTATTTTGGTCAAATAAGCTATCAGGACAACCATCCCTACCATTAAAATGGGACTAAGGAAAGTCATGATAACAAATGACTTGTTGCGAACCTTGGCCAAATACTCCCTCTTAATTATGAGTGGTAATTTATTCATTTGCATCTTTACTTTGAATGGTTTGAATAAATATTTCATTGGCTGAAGGAATCGTCTCAACAAACCCATTAACATTGGCCCTGTTCGCTAAAAAAGCCAACATTTCACTAGAATCATTGGTTGGTAATTGTACTGTAAAATCCAGTTGATTATCCAATGGATTGATTTTAGATGATATTACCTTGAATTTATTGGATAACTCCTTTAATAGCCCTTCTGCATTTTTAACCTCTAAGCCCACTTTGAACATATTGTTCTTGTAAGCCTTTTTTATTTCAGATAATTTACCATCAAGAATTTTTTCAGATTGATGAATCAAGGCAATGTATTCACACAACTCCTCAACTGATTCCATACGATGGGTTGAAAAAATTATGGACGTACCATTCGCTTTTAAATTAAGTATTTCATCCTTGATGATATTCGCATTAATAGGGTCAAATCCGCTAAAGGGTTCATCAAAAATGAGCAATTTGGGCTCATGGAGTATGGTTACTATAAATTGGATCTTCTGGGCCATACCTTTCGATAGTTCCTGTACTTTTTTGTTCCACCAATCACCTATTTCAAATTTTTGGAACCAATACTCCAATCGTTTTTTTGCTTCAGATTTGCTTAAGCCTTTTAACTGAGCTAAATACATGACTTGTTCTCCAACTTTCATGCTCTTATACAATCCTCTCTCCTCTGGTAAATACCCAATATTGGCAATATGATGTGGCTTTAAAAGTTCACCATCAAAATATACCTCTCCCATATCTGGGTACATAATCTGATTGATAATACGAATTAAGGTAGTCTTACCAGCTCCATTGGGGCCCAATAGCCCATAAATACTGTTTTTGGGGATTTCCAAGGAAACTTTATTAAGAGCAATGTGTTCCCCAAATTGTTTGGTGACCTCTTTAGTGACCAAAATGTTGTTCATGAAAGCAATTTTGCCAAAGATATAGAAATGCTTTAAACTAAGAACCCCTAAAAAACAAAACCCACCCTTAAATAAATTAAGGATGGGAAAAAAATTGCTATGAAAAAGAAAATTAATATTGGTTTCCCAATATTAAATCAAATATACGTTTTTTATTTAATACACAATTCGTTATTCGTTAAGAGAACATATCTTTCACTTTTTCGAAGAATGACTTATCGGATATCTCAGGTTTAGGCTCAAAATTTTCATTGCCGTTCATTCGTACAAAAAATTCCTTTTGTTCTTTATTTAACTCTTTAGGTGTCCACACATTAACGTGAACTAAAAGATCACCACTACCATAACCATTAATACTCGAAATACCTTTACCTCTTAGCCTTAATATTTTACCCGATTGTATTCCCGGCTCTAATTTTATTCGCACTTTACCGCCAACGGCATCAATCTCTTTAGAGGTTCCTAAAACAGCCTCCGAGAAACTAATATACAGGTCAAAGTGTAAATTATCACCTTCCCTTTTCAATGTTTCATGGTCTTGGGTCTCAATTGCAACCAATAGATCACCTGGAATTCCGTTTCCTGGAGCATCATTTCCCTTTCCTGGAACCTTCAATTGCATGCCATCTTCAACTCCGGCAGGTATCTTAATAGAAACGGTTTCTTCATTCACTTTTAGGCCATGGGCATCTGCATCACTTGGTCTTTTATCGATGATTTGACCACTACCGCCACAAGAACTACATGCTGCTGCTGTTTGCATTCTACCAAGAATCGTATTGGTGACCTTAGTTACTTGGCCTCGACCCCCACAAGTACCACAAGTTTTGTAAGTAACTCCAGCTGCCTGGATTTTTCGATGTACTTTGACCTTTTTTTCAACCCCATTTGCAACCTCTTCCAAATTCAATTTAACTCTAATTCTCAGGTTACTGCCTTTTACCCTTCGTTGGCCACCGCCACTAAATCCGCCGAAACCACTAAAACCGCCTCCACCAAATGCACCTCCGAAAATATCGCCAAATTGGCTAAAGATATCATCCATGTTCATTCCGCCGCCGCCAAAGCCTCCGCCGCCTTCAAAAGCTGCATGACCAAATTGGTCATATCTTGCCTTTTTATCAGGATTACTCAGTACCTCATATGCCTCAGCAGATTTTTTGAAAAGCTCCTCTGCCTTTGAGTCTCCAGGATTCTTATCAGGATGGTGTTCCAATGCCTTTTTACGATAGGCTTTTTTAATTTCTGCAGCAGTGGCATTTTTACCTATGCCAAGTATTTCATAATAATCTTCCTTCATACCTGATTTTTAGTTTCCGACTACCACTTTTGGATGACGAATTATTCTATCGCCCAATTTATAACCTCGTTCAACAACATCAATAATCTTTCCCTTAAGCTTTTTATTAGGTGCGGGTATTTGGGTTATGGCATCATGTATTTCAGCATCGAAAGTATCTCCTTGCTTCGCACCGACCTCTTCCATTCCCTTTGATTTTAAAGTCTCTCGAAATTTGCCATTGATTAATTCAATACCTTGGAACATCTCTTTATCCTCAGACTTTGCCAACTCTTTTAAGGCGCGCTCAAAATCGTCCAAAACAGGAAGCAATGAAACAATGACCTCTTGCCCAGCAGTTTTGAATAAATCCATTCTTTCTTTAGAAGTGCGCTTCTTATAGTTTTCGAACTCAGCAAACAGACGAAGAAACTTGTCCTTTTCATTTGCTAAGTCATGTTTAAGTTGCTCTTCTAAGGTCTCTGTCTCCTTCTCATTTACCGCATCATCCTGTGCGTTTTCAATATCTATATTGGCCTGTTCTTCAGAGATTGACTCATATATCCCATCAGCTTTATTTTTCTTACTCATTATAGTATAGCAGTTTTAATCTAGTATTCTAAGATGGCAAAAGTACTGCCAATTCTTTAAAAATGTCAAAATGTCACCAATCTTTACTAAAAATTGACGCAATTCTGACTCTGGGGAGAAGAATACTTGAAATGAAAATAAATATTAAGGTTGAAAATCCTCTGTTTTGAAGTCATTATGCAGATCATCTACTAATCCGTCATTATAAAAATGCTGAAGTGCATTTCCTATATTGGGGTAATCAAATACAAATCCCTCCTTGGCGATTTTTTTACTGCTTGCCCTTTGACTGGCAAACAGCAAATAAGACATTTCACCAAGAATCAATTGCATCATAAAGCGCGGAATATTAGGCAGGAAAATAGGCATGTTCAATGCATTGGCAATTTCCTTGACCATCTTTTCATGTATTATGGGATTTGGGCTTACCCCATTATATGTTCCGCTTAGTTGGTTCTTTACAACAAATAGGAATAATCTTGCCAAGTCGGAGATATGAATCCAAGATTGCCATTGCTTGCCATTTCCTAAAGTAGCCCCCAAATAAGATTTAATGGGCTTTGCCAATTCAGGCAGCGCACCACCATCTTTAGACAGTACCAACCCTATCCTGACTTTTGAAACTAAAAACCCAAAATGCTCCAAGGTATCAATTTCCTTTTCCCATTTTTGCACAACTTCACCTAAGAAACTATCATCAATCCCTTGATCTTCCTCAGCATATAACCTGCTTATTGAATTTGGGTAAATACCTATTGCTGATGCCGATACGAAAGAAGTAATCTTTTTAGTATCGATTTTACCCAGTGCATGGTTCAAGGTTTTCAATGAGTTTATTCTACTATATAGAATCTCATTCTTATATTCAGCCGTCCACCTTTTTGAAATACTTGAACCCGCAAGGTTGATTATGGCCGTGACACCATCAAAAGCATTAAGGTCAATTTCATTAATCCCAGGATTCCAATAAAATCCTTGAAAGTTTTCATTTGAAATTATCTTCTCTCTTTTAGTGGTCAAATAATTTACTGATATTCCCTCTTGATTGGATAATTCAACGATAGCCCGCCCAATTAATCCCGTCGCTCCTGTAATCAATAACTTCATTTTGCAAAGGTATGGGATTAATACCCAGTCATAATCAGTTTTAATTTCAATTTAACAGTGATAAGCAGCTTATTTTAAACTTATTATAGGGAACAGAGATATTTAACAAATAAGAAATTTTAAACTAAGGTTTGGTAGCCCTTAACATTTCACGTTTACCAGGAGGTCCAGGTAGCCTCTCCACTTCAAAACCCACTTCCTGCATTGCTCTTCTTACGCTTCCTTTTGCAGCGTAAGTAACTAAAATTCCGCCATTTTTAAGAGCTTTGAACATGATTGCAAAGACATCTTCGGTCCATAGTTCAGGCTGAACACGTGCGCCAAAGGCATCAAAATAAATTAACTCAAAGCTGTTTTGAGCATTGATTTCCTTAAAATCGCATTGTTCTTTGTATAACGTAAAATTATCTGAAATTACAACCAAATCTTCCCATGAAGATTGATGCATTTGATGAAACCTTTCGCTAAAACCCTCAGCCTTTAATTCAGAAATATAATTCAGTTGTGAAAGCTCCCCAGCGGAAACAGGATATGCTTCCACGCCCCTGTAGGCAATATTCAAATCTAATTTTGGAGCTTCCAAAAAAGTAATAAAAGCATTGAGACCCGTACCAAAACCTATTTCCAAAATATTGATAGATTGACTGTGGAATAAATTTAGTCCATGCTTAATGAAAACATGGTAGGCCTCTTGGATGGCGCCATGTATGGAATGGTACTGCTCGTTCCATTCCTTTAATTGAATCGTCTTTGAACCATCTGCCGTGGTGATTATTTCGCGCTGCATTATTCTTTCAGAAGAACACCATCGGCCTCAAAGCCAAACGTCTTTTTAGGTTGTGTTATTTTTGCTATTTCCTCCTCAGATTTACCGCCATCTTCAGCGTAGTGTTTTTGGTCCTCTACACTCATTTCCTCAACAAATGCATAACCATTGACTATAACTTCTTTACCGGCAATATCCTTAGGCATAAAGAAGCCATAATCCTTAAATTTTACCATGGCTTCCTCACCACCATCCAATTCAACTTTCATCCAACACCCTTTTGCCTGACAAACCTCTTTAACTACAGCTGTAAACTTAGTTTGTAATGTATCTGCTACTGCCATACCATCATACATTTGCATCATTTTAAGACTTGATATGCTGGCATCGGCCAAAATTTTATCACCAAAAGATGCTAATTCCTTGGCATTTTGTGCTTTTACAACAACTTCTTGCTTAGTTTCCTGTCCTTTACAAGAAGAAATCAATACCAAAAACACAACTAAAATGTTAAAACCTTTCATAATTCTTAAATTTTCGAAAACTATTGTAAAAATGGGCATTTTTAAAGAAAAAAAGAAGAACGGATTGCGATATTTTTCTAATTTTATTCGATAAATATTTAATTCAATGGAGACCAGTACAAAGAACTTGAAAGTTGAAAAGGCCAAAACTTCTAAAATTGACAAGGTAGATTTTGATAATCTGGCTTTTGGAACTGTGTTTACAGACCATATGTTAGTTTGTAAATACAGAAATGGTGCTTGGGAACTGCCAGAGATTAAACCTTATCAGCCAATTACCCTAGATCCCTCTGCAAAAATATTTCATTACGGACAGTCTATTTTTGAAGGTATGAAAGCTTATAAGGACAAGAATGATGATGTTTGGCTATTCCGACCTGAGGATAATTGTAAAAGATTGAACATTTCGGCCAAACGAATGGCCATTCCAGAATTACCGGAAGAATATTTTATGGCTGGTCTGACCGAGCTTTTAAAGTTGGAAAAAAAATGGATTCCACAATCAGCTGGTAGTTCATTGTACGTAAGACCATTTATTTTTGCGTCAGGCAATGGTTTTCACGCTTCTCCTGCCGATGAATATACTTTCATGATAGCCTGTGCACCTTCCGGAGCCTATTTTTCAGGAAAGGTTAAGGTGCTGATTGAAGAAACCTATTCCAGATCTGCCAATGGAGGTGTAGGATATGCCAAAGCCGGGGGCAATTATGCCGGACAATTTTACCCTACGCAATTAGCTATAGAAAAAGGGTACAACCAAGTTATTTGGACGGATGATAATACACACGAATACATTGAAGAAGCAGGTGCAATGAACATTTTCGTCAGAATCAATGACACCTTGATTACAGCACCGACCAGTGATAGAATACTTGACGGAATTACCCGAAAGAGTATTTTGGAAATAGCTAAAGATGAAGGTATCCCTGTAGAGGTTCGTAAAATAACTGTTTCGGAAGTCGTTGAAGCCGCAAAGAATGGTTCATTAAAAGAAATGTTCGGAGCGGGTACCGCTGCTGTAGTGTCACCTATCGCTACCTTTGGTTATAGAAATGAAGATTATGATTTGCCCGAAATTCCCGCTGGTTATGCCGCAAGGTTAAAAAAGCGAATTACCGATATTCAATACAACAGAAGTGAGGATAAATTCGGTTGGAGATTTAAGGTATAATTAGTTAGAATTAATAATAAAAAAGGGCCTTTGAAGGCCCTTTTTTATTTATCTAAAATACTTTCAATATTGGGCTTAAAATAATTTGGTCCTTTGAGTACTTTCCCATCTTCTCTATAAATTGGTTTGCCATCTGCACCTAATTTACTCATATTACTACGTTGAATCTCCTCAAAAACCTCCTCTATTTTATGCTGCATCCCATGTTCTAAAATGGTACCACATAAAATGTAAAGCATATCTCCCAATGCATCGGCAACTTCAACCAAGTCATTATTATTGGCTGCCTCATAATACTCTTTGTTCTCTTCATCCATTAAATTGAACCGGAGTAAATTCTTTTCCTTGCCTAAATCAGCCCTCATGGTCTTAGAAACCCCTAGACCAAAAGAATTATGAAATAATTCTACCGCACTTATTTTATGCTTCATTTTTATACAATTAGATTAGCTTTGTGTAAAATTATAAAATACGCATTGAAATGTTGAATGAACTTATCCACAAGCCATAGACCCACACTTGACAATTGATTAGGTAAACTGAGTAAATTCAATACTTTCTAATTTTTCTATAACTGAATAACTAATTTGAATATCCATTATGTTTAGCACCGGACAATTAATTTTTGCTATTCTTTTCATTATCGTTTTTGCGCTAGTAATTATACTTACTTATAAAAAAGATAAAAAATTGCATTCCAAAAATTATAAGGGTGTCAAGTGGGTGGGGATATTCTTTACAATTTTCTTATTAATCCTATTCTATATTAAGTATTTACTCAAGAATTAACATAAAGTATACATATACCACAAAAATTAACGTTTTGACAACAATTTAGGTGCTTGGACCCGTATATAATACCAAACAACGTAATTTTGCGTTTATCATTCAAAGGGGCAATTTCATGATGACATTCTTTACAATACTTTTAGTCTTAATTTGCATAAATGCCGCAATGATGCTAGTAAGTCTTTACAGTGTTAACAAAAAGGCCAATACTACTACCAAAAATATATCCGATTCTACCATTTCAAAAATCTACCCTTTAGATTTAGTTGCCTCCAAGTACAATAAAGCCGTTTAGTTTTTTACCTTTAAGATCATAATCTTAAAATCATATCATTAGCAAGAAGAGATACGGGATATTATATTTACCAATTCTTATTGCTCAGTTATATCTTAATTGTATTTAATGTCCATAAAGCAATTTTTACTTGTTTTTATAGGTGGAGGCTTAGGCAGCTTACTTAGATATATAATTTCCAAAACTTTCAATACCTATTTTCAACACTTTTACCTAGGTACGTTTTTAGTCAATATAATAGGATGTCTTATTATAGGACTGGTATTAGGCATTTCTTATAAGAGTAATTTACTTTCCCAAAACCAAACCTTATTATTGACTACCGGATTTTGCGGTGGCTTCACCACTTTCTCAACTTTTGCCTTAGAAAATCAAAATTTACTTAAGTCTGGCGAGATTCTTCATTTTTCGTTTTATACTATTGCAAGCATTGCCGTAGGCATATTTGCTGTGATTTTAGGACTATGGCTCTCCAAATTAATGTAATAGCGCCTTTCTGCTATAATTCCTTCAACTTCCACTAAAAGTTATTGATTAAGGGTATTCTTTGAAATATCCTTAACAAAAGACATTCATTACTGATTTATTTCAAAAGAAAAGTGAATTCCCACTATTCCAAACTTATATAATTCAAATTAATTCATTTTTTTTATTCATACCCTCATTTTTTAAGGGTATAATTTGCAATAAACATAATAATTCAATTTATACCCCTATTTTTTATAGGGTACATATTCTTTATATATATATTTCCGTAATCAATAAACTAATTATGAAACAAATTGAAGCAATTATTAGAAAATCAAAATTTGATGATGTCAAGAATGCATTGCATCAAATTGAGGTCAACTTTTTTAGTTACTGGGATGTAACGGGAGTAGGCAATGAGAAACAAGGACATGTATATAGAGGTATTTCTTATAGTACCAGTGATATCCAAAGGAGGTATTTAACTATTGTCGTTTCCGATGAATTTTTGGAAAGAACGGTAGAAGCTATTTTGGAAGCTGCTTATACAGGTAATGTAGGCGATGGAAAAGTATTCGTTTCTGAAGTTATCGAGGCGTATAGGATTAGGACCAAAGAAAACGGTCACTCCGGAATCAACTAAATCTTAAACAACTAAACTTTTACAAAATGGATGCAGGATTATTTACAGCGAACAATGTTTGGATGATGGTATGTACGGCCCTTGTTTTCTTTATGCACACGGGGTTTTCCTTATTGGAAATTGGACTTACCAGAGAAAAAAACACAATTAATATTTTATTCAAGAATGTCTTTATTATATGTATAGGACTTTTATTGTACTATATAGGGGGATTTAATTTAATGTACCCTGGAGATTTTAATGGGTTTTTAGGTTTTGGCGGTTTTGGCCTTCCTATTGGGGCTGATGGCCTTACACCTGAATATGCAGATGGTGGATATACGTATTGGACCGATTTCTTGTTCCAAGCGATGTTCGCGGCCACGGCAGCGACAATTGTATCGGGTGCCGTTGCTGAACGGGTGAAGTTAGGTTCCTTTATGATTTTCGTTATCATATATGTAGGCTTGGTTTATCCTATTGTTGGATCATGGCAATGGGGAGGCGGATTCCTTTCTACTCTAGGTGGGGATGAAGGTGGTTTCTATGACTTTGCAGGTTCTACCCTAGTGCACTCCGTTGGTGGATGGGCAGCACTTGTCTTCATTTATCTACTGGGATCACGAATTGGTAAATTTGGCGATGATGGAAAACCAAAAGCTATTCCAGGCCATAATATTCCATTGGCCGCTGTTGGGGTTTTTATACTTTGGTTAGGTTGGTTTGGGTTTAACGGAGGTTCAGTTCTTTCTGCCGACCCTGCATTAACTTCATTAGTTCTTGTTACAACTTGTTTGGCCGCCGCAGCGGGAGGGGTATCAGCTTTTATTACCTCTACTATAATGTACAAGAATTTTGATTTGACCATGTTTCTTAATGGTATCTTAGGTGGGCTTGTAGGTATAACTGCAGGTGCAGACTTAATGTCCCCATTAGAAGCTATCGCCATCGGATTAATTGCCGGTGTAATTATTGTATTTGGTGTTGCTCTTATAGACAAACTTAAATTGGATGATCCTGTAGGTGCGGTAACAGTACACCTTATTTGTGGTATCTGGGGCACATTGGCAGTAGGCTTATTTGGCGATTTAGCAGGTGTAAATCAGTTTATATATCAATTAACAGGGGTTGGAGCAGCTGCTGTTTTCTGTTGTCTAACGGCCTTTATAATCATCTTTACTCTTAAGAAAACAATGGGTATACGTGTATCTAAAGAAGAAGAAGTAGAAGGTTTAGACATTCACGAACATGGAATGGATGCTTATCCTGACTTTAGAATGAACAATTCATAAAATTAAAAGAACGGAGCGTTTTGCAGAACGCTCCGTTTATTACGCTTTCAATAAACATCAAATTTAAATCATTAAAAACCTCCCTGATAAAAGGAGTTCTAAAACATTTAATTATGAAAACGATTTTAAATACAAATTACGTAAAATATTTGTTTCTTTTAACCCTACTTCTAACAGCAACAGCAACATTTGCACAGGAAGAGGAAGCAGAACCAAAAAAAGTTAGTATTAGCGGGAGTGTCGATGCTTATTACCAAACCAATTTAAGCGCATCTGACGCTGAGCCTCAATCTTTTGGAACTTCATTTGCAGATGAATTGGGATTTGCTCTGGGCATGGCTAATATCATCGCGACCTATGAAGGTGAAAAAACGGGTGCTGTTGCCGATGTAACCTTTGGTCCAAGGGGTGATTCTGCCACTGGGGGTTATAATCTAAACCAATTATATGCTTATTGGAACGTTTCCGAAGGAACAACACTAACAATGGGGAGGTTCAATACTTTTTTAGGATATGAAGTGATTTCCCCGGTAGGAAATTTTAACTACAGTACTTCTTATTTATTCTCTAATGGTCCTTTCTCACATGTAGGTGCAAAAGCGGATTTTTCTTTAGGGGATAATGCCAGTTTAATGCTTGCCGTAATGAATGTTACAGATACTAATAACAACCTTACAGGCGTATATTCTTTGGGCGCTCAAGTGGGGTATTCAGGACAATATTTGAATTTCTATTATGATGGTGGAGAAGTGCTTGGTTTTGAAGTGGATTACACTGGTGGTTTTGATTTATCAGATGATTTCTTTTTAGGAATTAATGCGGCCTACGCTGATAACGAAGGGGAAGGATTTTCTGGAGCTGCCCTTTATCCACAATTAGCAACTTCCGATGATTTCACAATAGGCCTAAGAGGTGAATATTTTGCCATTCGTTCTGATGCAGTATCCGATGATCCTAGTGTATTTGCTGCGACACTGACTGGTAGTTTTACAATCGAAAATCTTATGATCAAACCTGAGATTAGATTGGATTCTTGGGGTAACGATGTAGAGCCTTATTTTGATGCAGATGGCGCAGCATCCAAAAGCCTATCATCATTTTTAATAGCAGCAATATATTCCTTCTAAAAATAATAATTGTTTGATTTATTATAGCTTGAGTTGATTGAAAACCCTGGCATAAAAGCCAGGGTTTTTATTTTTTACCCTTTTTAAAATCCTTAACTCCGGCCAATACCCTAATGTCCAAAGAATTTACACTGGGCACAATTGGACACGAATATTTTTTATTGTAAGCGCAGTAAGGATTATAAGCTTTATTAAAATCAATTAAAATTGAATCAGTCTTGGGTATTGAAAGATCAATATATCTTCCACCAGCATAGCTTTCTTCAGCATTAGTTTGGTCAGTAAAAGGTAAAAAGAGATAATCCTTAAATTCTTCATCAAGCATCAGTTTCTTGTTCTGATAAATCTCTAATCGATGTTCTTTTCCGTTAAGCTGAAAATGGGCAATACCGTAAACTACCTCTTCAGATTTTCGATCCGTAGTTGTGGGCATTAAAAAAGGTAGTGCTTCCGGTGTTAAAACAAATTTAGCCTTAACTACATAACTTGTGTCTGGTTGAAAAAAGTCAAGACTTTCAAATTCTTTACGATATCTATCAGGTAAAGGAGAAGTTTCTGGGTTTTTGAATTCTTCATTCAATTTAGATTGAAAATCCAAGATATCTTTCAAAGTATTATGAGAAACATATGCGGTTTCAGTTTTCTCTTCATCATGGTACTTCTTACCTTGCTTACAGCATAGTATAACCAATATAAAGAGCGACATAAAAAGAACTTTTTTCATTATTATTGAGTTTGTGACCAAAAATACAACTTATGATAATTTTAGCTAGATTTGTTTTAAATCAGAATCCACAATGAATCAAAAGTCGCTTTATAAAAGCTTAACAAGGTATCTACTACAGTGGATACAGTGCTGTTATGTTTAAAATCGATTTAAATTTTAAAATATCATAAAGCCCTGATGGATCCATCAGGGCTTTATTTTTGTTGTCAATTAAAATGGAGCAACTATACTTAAATTATATAAATTCTTTCAAAGGGCTTTCGAGAGAAGTCTGGTGGCTTGCGTTGATTACTTTAGTGAATAGAGCTGGTACAATGGTTATCCCTTTTCTTTCGTTGTACCTCACCCAAAGTCTGGGATTTACATTGGAAAATGTGGGTAGCATAATGACTAGCTTTGGTCTCGGATCCTTAGTGGGAGCATGGATTGGAGGTAAGCTAACCGATAGTTTGGGTTATTACAAAGTAATGCTCATTAGTCTTATTACCACGGGTATTTTATTTATTTGGATTCAATTCCTTACCAGTTTTTGGGCAATTTGCATAGGTATATTTATTCTTATGGCTTTTGCCGATGCCTTTAGGCCTGCCGTTTATGTGGCTCTTAATGCATATAGTAAAACTGAAAATAAAACACGGTCCGTTTCTTTGATTCGCTTGGCAATAAATCTGGGATTCTCTGCCGGTCCTGCTCTTGGTGGAATTATCATAAGTTCGTTAGGTTATAGTGCATTGTTCTGGGTCGATGGTTTAACATGTATTCTTGCCGGAGCCATATTATTAATCTTACTCAACCCCAGAAAAGCTGTCGTTCTGGATAATGTTCATCATAAATCACCCAAATCGGCATATAGAGATTCGCATTACTTATTATTTATTGCGGCAATGGTATTGTTTGGCTTTGCCTTTGTGCAATACTTTTCCACCGTTCCTATATATTACAGTGAATTTCATTCATTAAGTGAATTTCAAATAGGCCTACTCTTGGCATTAAACGGGTTTTTTATTTTTGTTTTTGAAATGCCGTTGATCAAGTATATGGAAAGCAGATCCTGGTCAAAAATATCGGGTATTATCATTGGACTCGCATTGACCGCCATTAGTTTTTTAATATTGAATTTAATTTCATGGATTGGTGTTTTGACAATTGGCATGTTACTAATGACCATTGGAGAAATGATTGCATTTCCATTTTCAAATGCCTTCGCCATGGATCGTGCAAAACGTGGTAATCAAGGCGAATATATGGCGCTATATAGTATTTCTTTTTCATTAGCGCATGTATTTGGCCATAATTCTGGAATGCGCTCAGTTGCCTATTTTGGATACGAAATCACTTGGTATAGCATAACCGTAATATGCTTTTTGGGTATATTGCTACTTTTACTTTTAAAGAACATTATAAAAAGACATGAATAGTAACCAAATGAAATATACCTATCTCATATTTTTGATCTTCATTTTTTCATTGGGATGTAATACCAATAAAGAGGAATTACAAACGATTGTAAAAAAAGAGAGGCATTTGCCTGAAATAAAAGAAGGGCGTTACAATGTGGCTTTTCTTATTATGGATGGCACTTATAATACAGAATTTACCGCCCCTTTTGATATATTTCAGCATACACAATTCAGGAAGGGAATAAAGGCAATGAATACATTCACGGTCGCGAACACCTTAGATCCGATTACCACTTTTGAAGGCGTTCGTATTTTACCGGATTTTGATTATACCAAAGATGCTCTACCTCAAATAGATATTCTTGTGGTCCCAAGTGCCGAACACCATCTAGATAGTGACTTAAAAGACACCTTAATGTTGGATTTTGTTAGAAAGGTCGATAAAAATGCACTATATATGACTTCACATTGCGATGGTGCATTTGTTTTGGCCAAGGCCGGCGTATTAGATAGTGTTACATCCACAACATTTCCAAGTGATATTGAACTTTATCGAAAAAGATTCCCTCACTTACAAGTAGCGAATAAAGTACTTTTTGTTCATGACGATAAATATATTACGTCTGCTGGGGGTGCTAAAAGTTTTGAAGCCGCACTCTATTTATGCGAAGTTTTATATGGTAAGGAAATTGCGGAGTCAATTGCCAAAGGACTTGTCATTGATTGGGATGTATCCAAAGTTCCCAACCTTATTCTTCAATGATTTCGTACCTCGCTTTTTTCAGATACTTTGCAACCAATGCATTAAACGCTGGGGTAATTCGGAAAAGCGCTGTATTTTCCAAAGCATAAAGTTCATCAGTATTTGTATATCCCTTTTTTAGAAGTTCCTCCAGGTAATACAAGGCAGTTCCATAATCCTCGATCTTGGCATTCCAGGAAATCACTTTGAGATAATTCGAAAAATCGTCTGGGGATGTTATGGTTTTCAACATCCAAAGAAAATTCAAGGCTTCCTCATCAATCGGGGTATCCAAAGCAATTATATCTATATTATCGGCAATCAGGGCATTCAAATAACCTTCAAGACGGACCCCCATTTGACTTTGAAAATTATTCTTGCTATTCTTATGTTTTTTCAATTCACCCATTTGATAATTCCACCAACCTAAATTATTATAGTTGTAAGTAAGAATATCTTCTTCTAAATAATAATCGTAATCATCCTTTATTAAGGACTCTTTAAATAACCAGGTATTAAGACTTCTTTTTTGTGTTTTATAAGTAGTTCCCCGTTTTAAAATTTTTCTACTTGCTTTAAGTGAATCCACATTCATAAAGTCTCTGTAAACTTCCATAACCTCACCAAGCTCATTATATGCCTGTACTGCCCTATTATTGGAAATAAGTTCATTTACTTCCAATAGTCTCCTATCATAACTTTTTTTAACAAAAGATGTATCCATCGGAATTACTTTTTTGGCCATAGCACTAAGATCAAAAAGTTCAATTGCCCGTGAAAGTAATTCCTGTGACGGCCATTTATGGCCTCCATCAAAAACCAATGTTTGATTGGAAAATTTCATTAAATCAAAAAGCTTTTCCATCTTTACCATCTCAGGATAATTAAAATCCTCAACACCTACAACTCCTACAAAATGAAATGGATTTTTATTTGACAATATTTCTTTATTGCCTACAGTGGAACCGCATGAAATAACACCTGTAATCTGGTTCATGAAAGTAGGCATTACAGAAGCAATTCGAGCACCACCATCAAAGCCCGCGGTATAAACCCTATCTTTTTGAATTTTAAATAGCTCAAAAACCGTATTGAACATTCTTTTGGAAATCAAGACATTCTGGGTTAATGATAGGCTATCATTGACCTTATTCGAGGCTGCTAATATGTAGTTGTTTCGTTCAGCAGCACCCGACAACATGTGCAATACCCTTTCCCCTCGGCCTTGCATATCGTAGACAAAGATAACTGGCCACCTTTTTGACGCATCAAACTTTGATGGTAAAAACAAGGCGAAATCCTCAGGAACAGTATCATTTACTGCAATGCTCTCCATTATTGCCCCTTTTCTAAGTGTTAGTTGTTGGGCGGTTGATAAAAAGGAAATACTTAAGATAAGTACAAGTAATAATTTCTTCATGCCATTTAATACATCAAAAATCTAGCCAAAATATACATATCAAAGATACAACTAAGGTAATTGAAAATTATCTTATTCTCCGATATAACCTATTTCGCATCCTTCATAATAGTATTTTATAATTATTCAACTCCCGTTTTATACCTTCTTTGGTTTTAAAGGTAAACCCCCAAGAATCATCAAGCAAAAAATAAGGTCAGCAAGAAATATCTTAGATAAAAAAAATACGGTCTTATCAAAAGTTAATTGCACGTATTCGTTTATTTTATCCATGTGCATAGGTTAAAATATTTATTCTCTTGGCAGCAAATCATAGGATGAATAATATGGTGTTTCAAATTATATTATTTGCAAATTGGAGCGCCAGAAATAATATCCGAAAGTATGATATGGGTCCGGGCTTCCCCATATTGAATCAATTTATCGATGAATCGCTCCAAATGAAATTGATCTTTCAAGACCACTTCCATTACAATATTTTCATTGCCTGTAACCCTATAACAATTAATGACTTCATCAAAACCCTTTACCGTTTCTAGAAATGGTTTCAATTTACCCATAAACGCTCGTAGTGTTATGATTGCTTTAAGCTGATGTCCTGTTAGCGTATGTGAAACCATAGCCTTATATCCCTGAATAACACCCATGTCTTCAAGTTTTTTAACACGCTCTGCGACGGCCGGTGGTGTTAACCCAACTTTTCGGCCTATACTGGCAAATGATTCCCTTGCATTCTGCTGAAGACATTGGAGAATATGCCAGCTTAATTCATCAATAGCTATATTTAAAGCTTTCACTATAAATTAATTTATAATCAAAGGTATAAATTATGTTTTACTTTTTATTCAAAAGATATTTTTTAAATTTCAAACGTAACTTTATAGAAGTAAAATTGCTATTTAATATCATGTCCCAAAAAAATATAAGAACGGTCCCTGTCTACAGGAAAGCTCTTGAACTCTGCGCTATGAGCAGAGAGATTGCCTCGTATGTAACATTCAACAAAGATTTGTTGAAGCTTTACAAATCTAATAGTCTTAGGGACATTATTGCAGATTCATTATTGACCGATGCCATTTTGATTCCTCAGAAAATTGCGCAGACGGAGTTTTCTTTATCCGAGGATGAAAAACTAAGAAATGTATCTTATATCAATATAATGATAAAGAACATTAATTCATATTGTACTGGTTTAGAGCGGGATGGAGTAAAAGAAAAGGAGTACTTAAATTTACTTCGTCAAGAAATAAAAAGCTTTAGAAAATCGTTCAAAAAATGGACAGGTACTTTACCCAACAATGGGGATATACAGTTACCATAGCCCAAGCCAATAATCTTTATCACATAAAAAACAACATTATTACAATAATTTGATGTGTTTAATGTTTTAATTTTGAGCATAAAACATATAGATTGAAAACTACTATATTAATTCATTGCCCCGACCAATCAGGTATTATTAGTGCCGTTACTGCTTTTATACATTCCAAAGGGGGAAATATCATCTATCTTGATCAACATGTTGACAAAGAGGCTGACGTATTCTTTATGCGTTTGGAAAGTGATTTCGAGAACAATGGGCTTGAAATAGTAGAGTTCAAAAGAGAATTTGTTGCAAACTTGGCGGATCCTTATCAAATGAAGTGGAGTTTGCACTTGGATAATGTCTTACCTAAAATGGCCATTTTTGTTTCTAAATACAACCATTGTCTTTATGATCTTTTAAGTAGATTTAATTCGGGTGAATTAAGAGCCGAAATTCCTTTTATAATTAGCAATCATGAGGAATTGGGTTATATCGCCAAACAATTCAACATACCTTTTTATCATATCCCGGTCACAAGAGATTCAAAAAAAGAAGCGGAAAAGAAACAATTGAAACTATTGAAAGAACATCAAGTTGATTTCATTGTCCTGGCCAGATACATGCAAATTGTAAGTAGTACATTGATCAACGATTTCCCAAATAAAATCATCAACATACATCATTCATTTTTACCTGCTTTTGCAGGAGCCAAGCCCTATCATGCTGCTTTTGAAAGAGGTGTAAAGATTATAGGGGCTACCAGTCATTATGTGACGGAAGAACTTGATGCTGGCCCAATCATTGAGCAAGATGTGACCACCGTTTCGCACTCCCATACCATAAAGGACTTTTTAGCCAAGGGTAGAGACCTTGAAAAAATAGTACTTTCAAGAGCTGTGAACCTTCATGTAAAACGAAAAACCATGGTCTACAATAATAAAACCGTTATTTTTTCTTAATAGGAATTGAATTAAAACTTAAAACATGAAAAGAAACCTATTGTTACTAATAATTATCCTCCAGAGTTATGCCTGTAGTGAATTACAACAAGTTGTAAACCAGCTACCACAAGGAGGAACTGGTGTCAGCAATTTGGAAATTGGACAAGGTTTAAAAGAGGCTTTGGATATGGGTATTGATAAGCAGGTAAGCAAATTAACGAAGACCGATGGATTTTATAAAAACGACTTGGTCAAGATATTGCTGCCCGAAGAACTCCAAAAAGTTGATAAAACTTTGAGAGATATAGGTCTGGGTAATTTGGCCGATGAAGGCCTGAAAGTCTTGAACAGGGCAGCGGAAGATGCAGTAAGTGAGGCAACACCCATTTTCATTGATGCCGTAAAAGGAATCACATTCAATGACGCCAAAAACATCCTTATAGGAAGCGATAATGCTGCAACCCAATATCTTACAAATGCGACACAGACAGCGCTATATGCTAAATTCAATCCTGTAATAAAAAATTCGTTTGAGAAAGTAGGCGCTGATCAAATTTGGAATAATCTAATAACGAGATATAACAATATTCCACTTACTAAAAAGGTAAATCCGGACCTTACAGATTATGTAACCACCGAAGCTCTAAATGGGGTTTACACAATGATTGCCATTGAAGAAAAGGAAATAAGAACTAAAGTTTCATCGCGCACAACCGATCTTTTAAAAAAGGTATTTACGCTACAAGATTAAATTTCAAATATTTATTTCATTTTCAACAATAAAACCATTTATGATTCGTTTAAAAATAAAGGGCAATTTTAACAAATTGCTAATCTTTAATTGACCATTGATAAATAGTAATTAAAGATTTTTTTACCGAATTATTTGAGTTAGCAATTTTTTGAGTTAGTTAGTAAAACCGGTGGGAGCACCGGTTTTTTTTTGGTTATTGATTATTATTAGATAACTATGAATAGTTTGTGAAAATTTAGATTTAACATTTAATACCTTAAATTTTAACTAAACTTTGGAGTAAACTATTATCGGGATTTACCATTTTAAGATTTTTTTAAGACTTTGGCCTCATTTATTAAGTAACTTCAAAAAGCTAATTCATCAATCAAATGAAGCATTTAGGAATCTTAATCACATTCTTGCTATTATGCGTCAAAGCATATCCCATTCTAAACGTAGAAATAAGAGAAGCATCCCAAGATCCGTATTATGCATCTTCTACAGATTTTTTGGCCGAAGCTGACCAACTTTTTTCCGAACATAAACTCAAAGAGGCAATTATAACCTATCATAAGGCCAAATCTGACCCAACGGTTCCGAAGGACGTGATTTTTAAGAAAATCGCTTTAATTTATGCGGCATCGGAAGATATTGCAAAGACCACCAACTATATAGAAAAACATTTATTCTCAAACTTTAATACATCAATATTTACGGAATCAGGATTTGATTCAATACGGCAAGAACCAGATTTCAAAGCTCTTGTTGACAAATATAGCGCAGCGTTTAATCTATGGTCATTCCTGTATTTATATGTAGCTCTAATTGGTTTTTATATAGCTGCTATACTCCATTTTAATAAAAAAATTGACTGGGTAGCAAAAGTACTAATAAGCTGTTTTGTTTTTATTCATTCAGTTTTTATTCTTCATATTTGTCTGAACATTACTAATTATCATTTTAGATTTCCACATTCCTATTTAATGTCCACTAGTTTCTCTTTTCTTTATGGACCATTGCTTTATTTTTATTTCAAAAGAATTACACAGCAATACGTTTTCAAGAAAACTGATGTATTACATCTGATTCCTACAATAGCCTTATTCATCTATTTATTGCCCACATATTTATTATCAGGTTCTGACAAATTGAACATTATGCTTGAGCGTGTTTCAAATGGTTTCAATGCCCAAGATTCAGCAGATTTGATACTTTTGGTTGTCCTAAAATTGACATCACTGATTATTTATGGCCATTTTATTCGAAAACTATATATCACTTCCAAAAAGAATAAAAGTGTCAATAAAGCAAATAAACTTTGGAAGAGAAATATATATGTGATTCACATTAGTTATATTTTCTGCTATGCTGTTTATGGCATTTTAATAAGTTATAATATTACTTCTGGTTTAGTATATCATTCACAGGTGATTTGCATGGCCCTAATGGTTATGTATATTGGTTATTCAGCCAATGTTCAACCAAGTGTTTTTAGTGGGGTATTGACTTTCGGCGACAAATTATTCTTCAAATACGAAAAATCTGGACTCACTTCAAGTCTTTCCATGGAATTAAAGGACAATTTAATCGCCCTATTGGAAAATGAGAAGATATATAAGGAGAACGACATAAACCTCGAAGTACTGGCGGAGCGATTGAATACCACAAGGCATAATGCTTCTCAGGTAATAAATGAGCATTTTGATCTGAATTTTCATGAACTTATTAATAAATACCGCATCAATGAGGCTAAAAATATTTTTAATCTTGACTATCAAAAAAACTTAAATATCATAGATGTTGCCTATGAAGTTGGCTATAATAACAAGGTGACATTTAATAAGGCCTTTAAGAAAGACACCAACCTAACACCTAGCGAATATCAAAGACTTGCCATTCAAACTTCGTTATAAGCCTGTAAAATTCCAGTAATTGTTTATCGGGCGCGTAAACGTTTATAAGACTTTCCCAAAATTAGCAAAGGAGCGTGTTATTTTGGTTACTACTGCCTTAATGTAAAGCAGCTCTGAAAACTTACTTCTAATATATAACTTCTTTTAATTTTAGAGTGACGTTTGAATTAGTCATCAAACAAATTCAGGGCTGCACTTTACATTCTTTTACACTTTTCGTTTT
>RCND010000510.1_pt1 | contig 22047 bp, 16 predicted proteins | sample 2041351 | NCBI WGS metagenome assembly RCND01 (sample SAMN09708230, study PRJNA481090) | Marine sediment metagenome, whole genome shotgun sequencing project. | biome: marine sediment; feature: ocean; material: sediment; isolation source: Sewage treatment plant 12B marine sediment (STP12B) ... | reverse complement strand
CAGCGTGAGACAACCTTTTTCAAACCAGTGATGTCGTGCTCTATTCCAGGAGTTTGTAGACGGGATAGGTCAAGGGCTCGTTTGCTGACCTGTTTCGCTCCAGGTATTCGTCGAAATAATTCCAGAACGCCAATCCATCATCAGCTTCGGGTTCAAGCAGGTAGAAAATCAAATTAGCGAGCCTGTTATCCATTGAAACCAGGAAATCGTCTGGTTTGAATTGCCGGTCAACTTCACGAAATACACCCGAAAGAAATGTATTTCGGTGCCCATTCATTTTGTAATCCTGCTTGCCCACCTGGCTTACAAGAAACTCTTCCACGTGTACGGTACTGTCGCGCCCCAGTCGTTCTGCAGCGACCCCGTGTTGGCCTAGTTTGTCAATGATGAAGTCGAACTCTGCAGGTACGATGTATGCCCTGGGAACGGTGGCCTGACGTGTACTTCTGAACTCCTGAAAATTCGCGACATTTTCGATCTCTATCATCTCCGCACTACGTGTATATTTCACTTCTCCAGATTTGCCTACATAGGGTATATGGTTATAAGCACGTATGGTTGTTGGCTCCGGCAATGGAATCATTTCAAAAGCCACGCCGTTATTGATGCGCCCGGCTTCATTCCTGATTTTGCTGATGGTGCGTTCGTCCGCTTCCCGGTTTATACGCTGGATGGCGCTTCCATGCTCGTTGGTGTACTCCAGGATCTCTTCGATAAATGCATTGGCGGAATGAATGCGTTTGAAGAAACGGTCATGGGCAAAAGTTTCGCTTAGAATGGCCATCCTGTTACGCAACCCCATCATATTGACCAGGTAGCGTGGCGCGTGATTATAAGTATAAAATTCCGTAGGTGGCCACTGCTCTAGTGAGAAACCTCCGAACAGGGAAAAATCCAGGTCGAATGTCTCTTTCACCGAACGGGCGATTGCGGGCAGCATGACATTCATGGTGTAGTCATGGGTGGCCGGGTCACCCGTAGAGTGATGGGACGGTGCATATGTCAATGGATATGCATGCCAGGTGCCATTGGTCGTGTGCATGTCGACCAAAAGCTGAGGATCCCAACGTAACAGCACGTTGCGAAAGAGACCTTGCGTTTCCGGTTGCTCAATTGCCATGCCATCACGGTTCAGGTCGAAACCATGACTGAGCCGCTCACCGGTCATCACCGGGCTGAGTTCCTGACTACGCCGTGAATTTGCCCACATGTTATCGTTGCCATCGGCGTTGTAAATTGGTGCCAGGGCTATTATCTGCCCATCCAGAAGATGGGCCTTGTCACCGTGCAGAATGTCTCGCAACAGTATCAGAATGGCCTCTTTACCCTCTACCTCCCCACCATGAATATTGCCCTGGATATAAATCACGGGTTTTTTACTTGCCCGTGCCTGCTCTGGGTTCTTGATTGGAGGATTCGCGACGATCAACAGGGGGATTTGCTTGCCATCCCGCGTGGTCAACATGGTTTCCTGATGCACCAGGTCCGAGCCACGTGTCAGACTCTCGATGCTTTGCAGGACCTCAGCGTGGGTGGAAGTCCGGGTATAGGCGGTCCTTTCGGGAACCGTCATCATGGATTCATCTAACGGGGTTTGCGCGTGAATCGCTGGATTGCCAAACAAGCATCCAAGCAGGATCAAAAACAAGTATTTTGGGGCCACGGTTTAAATCCTTCTTTCTTGTTGACGGGGGTGTGTTAACAACCTTGTGTTAACACCGGGTTTGCTACATTAATGCAGCACTTATAGATGAGCCGGTAACGATTGTACGTTGTCGGTGTGAGTGACACCACTCGAGCATTTATTGTTGAGTATTCACTCTGCGTGAATTTCGCGTGAATCAGTGCTGCATTAGTCTTTTGAGGGATTAGAACTCATCCGGGCAGCCAGACTCTTCACTCCAATAGGGTAGGCCGCGTTGGCAAGTGGCGTAATCCCGTCCATGCCAGGGCTCCGATATGGCTTGCTACGGTTTCCACTGATGGGGCTTGTTCACTTTCTGTCCACCACTGTCCAACAAAGGCAACCATGCCAACCAGGGCGTGAGCGTAAATGGGTGCAAATTTTGAATCATAGCCAGCCTCACCGAATTGCTCGGTAAAGACATCGCTGATACGGTCTGCCAGGTCATACATCAAGGCAGGCAATTCACTGCTTTGTTTCGGGGCATCGCGTAGCAGTACTGCAAAACCCTGTGGGTGTTCCTTGACATAGGTGAGATATGCAAGGGCCGCTTTCTCGAGTCGTGCACGAGCTGTTCCTGAACTGACGGCTTCTGCTATGTTACTCAGGATGTGCTCAACCTCGCGGTCGACAACGACCGCGTACAGTCCTTCCTTACCGCCGAAATGGCCATATAGGATGGGTTTTGAGACTTTTGCCCGGGCCGCTATCTCTTCGACCGAAGTGGCTTCGTAGCCGCTTTCCGCAAATACCGCCCGCCCCACTTCAATCAACTGAGCCCGTCTTGCTGCAGCCGTAAGCCGTCCTGATCGCACTTTCTTCTTTTTCATGTTGACAAGGATACTACGGTAGCGTAAGTTACGCAATAGTAAGTTACGGTATCGTAACTATGGTGTCAAATGACTATTTGTGACCATTTCAGTTTAAACACAGAGCAAAATTAAATGACCATATACAACGCCCCGATTGAAGATATCAAATTTGTCACGGAAGATTTATTGGATATTTACAGTCACTACCAGAAATACCCGGATTATCATGAAGCGACACCTGATTTGGTGGATATGGTTATCACCGAATGTGCGAAATTCTGTGAGACAGAACTGGCGCCCCTGAATCAAAGTGGCGACAGGGAAGGTTGCCAATGGCAGGATGGCAAAGTAAGCACCCCAAAAGGCTTTAAAGAAGCCTACAGAAAATACATTGATGGCGGATGGCAGGGTATATCCCATCCCATTGAATATGACGGCCAGGGTCTGCCAACTTCTATTGGTTTGATACGCACCGAAATGATTGGTACCGCCAACTGGTCATGGTCCATGTACCCGGGACTCAGTCTTGGAGCGATGAATACCCTCATTAAACATGGCAGTGAACAGCAAAAGAATGTCTACCTTAAGAAGCTTACACAGGGTGAGTGGAGTGGCACGATGTGTTTGACAGAGGCACAGTGTGGTTCTGATTTGGGTTTGATCCGCACCAGGGCGGAACCCGTCAATGATGGTAGTTACAATGTTACCGGTAGCAAGATGTTCATTTCTGCCGGCGATCATGATTTAACCGAAAATATCATTCATATCGTATTGGCGAGATTACCTGATGCACCAAAAGGTTCGCGGGGCATTTCACTGTTTTTGGTGCCGAAAATCCTCGTCAATGAAGATTCTTCACTGGGTGAATCCAACTCGGTCAGTTGCGGGTCCATCGAGGAAAAGATGGGTATTAAAGGTTCATCGACGGCTGTTCTGAATTTTGATAACGCCAAAGGCTACCTGATTGGTGAAGCAAACAAGGGGCTGGAATACATGTTCACCTACATGAATACCGCCAGGATCGGAATCGCCATTCAGGGTGTGTGTAATTCAGAATTGGCTTATCAAATTTCGCTGCCTTACGCGAAAGATCGTTTATCCATGCGCTCCTTGTCCGGCAAGAAATTTCCAGAACAGGCTGCGGACCCAATCATTGTCCACCCTGACGTGAGGAAGATGCTGCTAACGCAAAAATCCATTTCGGAAGGTGGTCGGGCCATGATCTATTACGTTGGAAAGATGGTAGATGAACTGGACCAATGTACAAATGAGCAAGACCGGACGCGTATTGATGACAAGCTGGGCTTTTTTACACCTATTTTGAAAGGCTTCCTGACCGAGGCTGGTTTTGAATCAGCCAACAATGGCCTGCAGGTCTTTGGTGGTCATGGTTACATTAAGGAGTGGGGTCTGGAACAGATTGTCCGGGATGCACGCATTGCGACTTTGTATGAAGGAACAACAGGTATTCAAGGCCTGGACCTGCTCGGTCGGAAGATACTGTTACAACGCGGTAAAGCACTAAAATCTTTTACCAGGGAAATTGTGGGTTTTTGCAAAGACCACAGTATATTTTCAAGAAACGAACACAAACGCAGAATGAATAAGTTTATTTTCCCGTTGATCAAAGCCGTATTTAACTGGCGGCGATATTCATTGATGATTGCACTAAAAGCACGTAAGAATCGCGACATGGTCGGATCAGCTTCGGTGGATTATCTGATGTACTCCGGTTACATCACAATGGCCTATTTTTGGGCGATGATGGCACAAAAAGCCAACGAACAAATCGCCAAAAAACCCGAAAATATCGAGTTTTATCGGGCCAAAGTCAGAACCGCTGAATTTTACTTTGAACATATGCTTCCGAGAATTAAGACACTCGGAAAAACCATGATGGCCAATCCTGGATCTCTGATGCGGATTACAAGTGAGCAGTTTTGAAGTTCTGTATTAATTCCCGTGATTTGTGTGGAAAATAGTCAGTTAATCACCCAATAAGTGGGCGGTCACCTGGCGTCTGTGCCCCTGGTCACGGTGCTCAAACACATAAATTCCCTGCCAGGTGCCTAAAGCCAATCGGGCATTGACCAATGGAATTGAAAGGTTGGTCTGAGTCAGCGCTGTTTTAATATGCGCGGGCATATCATCGGGTCCTTCAGCGCTATGACGATAGGGGTCGTTACGGGGTGCTATTCGGCTGAAAAAATCCTGCAGATCGTGACACACATCCGGATCGGCGTTCTCCTGTATGGTCAGGGATGCTGAGGTGTGGCGCATGAACAGGGTGAGAAGTCCTTCTGTCATGCCTTGTTGATTGACCCACAAAACCACTTCGCGAGTGATGTCATAAAGTCCGGGGCCACTGGTACCGGTTGTGAAGGTGTTGCTTGTCTGGTGCATGGGCTTCAGTAATTTATGGGTTGGTTGGTCTGGAAGAGATTACGGTAAACACCTGTAGCAGATTGTTTTCTGCCAGTTGCCAGGGCAAGAACTTTCAGCATTTTTATCAGAATTAAAGGACCCCGAGTTGTTCCGCCGTCAAGTTACCGATTCCCAATGAATCCGGCGTGCGTAGTGCTTCGGTCGCATAATCTCGGTGCATCAATATGGATGTCATTTGGATGATGGCATCGATGGTCGGAGTTTCGACGCCGACCTGTTTCGCGAGACGTGACATGAAGACGAGACCGTATCCGACATCCTCATTGATGTAGCGGTGGTCGAGTTGCGGCTGTGCAGTAATACCGAGGAACCCCGGCGCATTTCGATAGGCTGAGCCGTAGTTGTTTTCCAGCATGTATCCCTGGAGCATGCCTATTTCCGGGTCGGAGTAGATTTTAATTCCGAGCCTTTCACCGATTGCGATCCGCTCCCGGTCAACGGCTTCAATCATCCGCCCCACCGAATCTGTCACCCCTTCTTCGTAAAACAGGAAATTCCCTGCTCCTTCGATCCGTGCCGCATTGGCAAGGCTTACTGCCGGATGGATCACCGGGTTCGCGTTTTGCAAGCTGGTCTGAATCACATTTTTCGCTGCTTCCATGCCTGGGTATACATCGGCGATTAAACGCAGAACGTCTTCAGTGTGCCGACCGGGCAGCGCCGCCAAAAGGTTACCAGCTTTCAATTTCAGAAACACATGAACCCGGCCCGGTTCACTCAGGCGGACCGCGTAGTGCAGGGTATGGGTTTCTGCGATCCGGATGGAGTCGTCTTCCAGTTTCAACCCGGCAGCGCGCTTGAAGGCAAGTGCGCCACCACAAGAACCCGGGCTTACGATTACAGTTTGACCTGGCTGCAGTTTTCCGGCTACTGCTTGTCCGAAAGGTTCTGTGCTGAAAGCCGGGCCGACCACGTAAATGAGCTCGGCATTTTCTAGCGTGCGATCGATGTCGTGACCGGCATAGGCGATGCTGCTGAACCCTGAAATATCCCCTTCAGCGTGAATTCCCCCTTGTTCTGCAATGGCCGCGATGTTGCTGGGGAACTGTGGGAAATCGAAAAGACTGACTTCGTGTCCGTGAGCGGCATAGTCAAAAGCGAGGGTTGTGCCGCCGGCGCCTGCCCCTAGTACTGCTATCTTCATTGCATGCCTCCCGTATTTGTTTGAGCAATGGGCTTGCTCAAGCTGTAACACCGTAAGATACAGACAAACCCGGTTGCAGTATACAAATGATATTTGCCGATAATTTTGAGGATTAGCCAATCCTCCGAAACAGGGGTGAGGCAGCTTCGAAACCCTCTGAGTACATCTCGTCAACCAACTGGGCGCGGGCGTCCAGCAGGGATTTATTGACTAAAATTAACCGGGTAGCCGGTCAACTCCATATAACCCCGACCGCGGCTTTCCGGTCCGTTACCACTCGCAATGATGACACCTTCCCAATACGGGAAATCCACATCCATCCACTGATCAGGATGTAGTGCCTGAATTCTGATCTTGCGACCGATTTGTGGTAGATCAACTTGCCATTGCATCGGCAAATTACGCCCCATCACGACTGTCTCCTTTAAGATTTTCAGTTGTATCTGATCAGGGTCAAGGGCCATTTTACTGCCGTTAGTTTCGATCAGGCTGCCGTGCAGATAATTGTCATCCTGGTTCTCTGCAGATTGTTGGCGTAGTTGGAACAGCACCAGCTTTTCTCCACTTTCCAGGTGAAGTGAAAACCAATCCCAACCCTGCTGGTCTGCCTGCAGGAATTGACTGCCCCATTCACGATCCAGCCATGCCTCGCCGCTCACGGGAATAGTCTGCCCTGCAACGATGAGCTCGCCGCTGGCCTGCAGGAACGGCTGGCTGTAATAGAACGAGCCCCCACCATCCGGGTGTTTTTGTGAGAAGCCCGCAACACCTTGCAAAACTGGCGCAGCAGTGCTTTGTAATTGAAGTTTCAGGGCATGGTCATCCTGCTGTGCCTGTACCACCAATGGTAACCACCCGGTTACGGTGCTTCTCAGGGTCCAGTCATCCAGCCAGGCAGAGAAGGGCTTGGCTTCAACTCCCGCACGTGCAAGGGACAGCTCTTGCGCACCTCGCGCATAGCGCTGAAATGAAACATGATCATCGGGTGTGGTGATGGCAAAATGTGCCATGAAGACCTGGTCACTGCGCCAGTCCCTATCGAGTTCATTCTTGCCAGGAGTCTGAACTGCAAGACGGAACAATGTCCACTGAGCTCCATAGTCATTGCCCTCAGGGTCGCTCAGGTTGGCGGTCAGATACCACCACTCGATCCGATATTCAGGGTGAGGGCCATGATCATGGGGGAAGCTGAGTCGTTGACCTGGCCGTGCCTGCTCATATGACTCAGCATGTTGTGCCAATACGGAAAAATCAGACCCTTGGTACTGTTGTTCGCTGGAATCACAGCCAGGGAGCAGAAGAACTGCAATGAGCAAAACAGCAAGTAAATACCTGACCTGATTCACAGATTCTGCTCCCGTAGCATTGCGGCCGGGGAGGTGTGCAGAAGCCTCAAAGATGGCAGTAAAACCGCCAACATCAGACAGGCTGAGGCGAGTGCTGCCAACACCATATAATGTTGCCATTCAAGCCGTAATGGAAAGCTCCAACCGAAAGCTGCTGGCGTGACAACGGTCCCCAGGTATGTTGCCAGTAGCGTACCAAATGGCCAGACGAGTGCCATACAAAGCAGACCGAGCATGCCCCACTGCAGTAGCAATAGCCAGCCACGCTCACGCCGGGTTAAACCAAGACTTGCTAACAGGGCTTGCTGACCTACACGGTGATGATGTATCGCACTGATAGCACAAAATATGCCGATTGCTGCCACCAACAGGGTTAAGGTATTCAATGCGTGGGTAACAGCAAATGTCCGGTCAAATACCACCAGCCCGATTTTCCTGAGTTCACTCTGGTTTATGATTTGATTATCTTCCAGATCAAATTTTTCGGTAATATCCGTGCGAACCTGATCCCAATTACTGTTCTCCGGGCCTTGCACAGAAAGCCCGCTTGCCGCTTTATTTGGCCAGCACTCTTTGAATAGTTGCCGGTTTACCATCCATTGAGACCTTGGGTTTCCATAGTCGCGATAAATACCCAGGACGGCGATTTTTGCCTGACTGCTGCACAGGGCCAGAAACTCTCCCGTTTGCCAGCCTTCAATACGCCATGCACGCTCACTTATGTAAATACCCTCGTTGTTTTCGAATCGCTGAATGGCGTTGGCAGCGCTTCGCATTAAGCTGATACTGTCACGAAACCGATCACCATCCCGCAAACTGACAATCTCAATTGCGACAGGTTTACCGGATGGGTTCAAACGCGTGGTAGTTTCCTGGTAACGTTCTGCGACCTTTAATTCGGGCCTCTCAACCGCCAGCCACTCTTCCAGCCCAATCAGTTCCTGTTGCCCGCGCAGATACAAATCGGCAACCAGGCGCTGGCTCAGCCAATCGTCCGTTGCCGCGCGAAAACTATGGATCATCGTGTTCAGGCCACTGTTGGCAACAAGCGCCAGAGTCATGGCCATCAGCGCCAGTGAAGCAGGGCCGAGTAACCAGCGACTGTCTGCCAGTAACCAGGAAAGACGTGCTTTTTGTGGCGGAACCAGCTTTTGCATACCACCAATCAGGGTTCGCAAGACTATGGGCAGCAACAAGGCAGCACCCAGCAACAGACAGGCCATTCCTGCGAGTGCGAGCCAAAGGAATTTAGCAGAGATACCGATTACGATTGCAACGATGAGGAGCAGCAAGCCGGTAATTGCCATCAGGCGGTCACGGCGGATAACGGTTTGTAATTGCCAACCAGCCTGCCTGCGTTCCAGCATCGGCGCATTGAGTGTCTCGCGTAGAGGAAAAAGTACGCACAAAACAGCGGCAATGAAAGTCATTAGTAACGGCAGCCAGATCCCTGAAGGCACCAGTCCATCCGGGTACGAAATATAGACACCGTAGATAGACGCCAGGGTACGGCCTACACCGGGTAGGAGCCATGCAGCCATTTGTGCACCCAGCCATGAACCGAGCAAGCTGCCGATGATCAGGAAAAGCAACAATTCGAGCAGCAGTGCCAACGCCAATTCGGACTTAAATACGCCTGCAAGGCGCAGTTTCCGAATCAGGTCACGGCGGTCTGTATAACTGAAAGCGAGGGCGTTATAGGTCAGAAAAATCCCGACCACAAATGCTAACAGACCCATTGCGGCGAGATTAAGATGAAAACTACGGGTCAATTCCTCGGGGTCGGGTGCATTGTTGTTGCTGATAAACTCCAGGTGCTCCGGCAATGATTGGCTTAATTCCGCCAAACGTTCGGTCGGTAGCGGGAATACAAGGATGGACGTGAGCTTGCCCGTATTTCCCGTTAAAGATTGTAGGGCCAGGATATCAATCAGCATACGATGACCAAGCCGCTGATCTGACTGTGCCACAAACGGCGGCAACTTTTTGCCCGAGGCCAATTGGATCTGTTGCTGGTTTTCTGAACCCAGTTGCTTGAGTCGGGCAGGCGCAGCCCATACCTGGTAAGGCGGAAAGGCAAATTGAGTGAAGTTACTGCCTTTCGACCTGGTTTGAGGACCGAAATTCATAGTTTGATTTGGACGAGGTGTGGCGAACACATCGATTCCCAGTAACTCCAGTGACTGGCCGTTTTCCGTCCGGACTATTTGTCGAAGCAGTGGTGAAAGCATATCAAAGCCCCGCCGGCGCAGTTGGATGAAATCGCGCTCATCGACGGTCTGGGTCTTGTCTCTGTGACGTATTTGCCCGAGCGGAGTGGCGCTTAAATATTGTTCACCTTTGTTATAGCTCGCTCTCGCCTGGGCATTGATGAGCAGGGTTCCTGCCAATAGCACGTTTGCGACAATAATACCCGTGAGCAGGAACACCGCCTGCACAGGGTGCCGGCGGTAGTGTTTCAGCAAAGTGCGGATCAACATCATGCTTGTTGAACACTAGTCCAGTTCATGCAGGTGACCCTCTTCAAGGAGCATTCGCCTGTTGGTGAACAAAGCCATTTCCTGGTTATGAGTTACAAGCAACAGAGTGCAATTGGAATCTGACACCAGTTTCACCATCAGTTTCATGACCTCCCGGCTGAGTGAATCATGCAGATTGCCGGTCGGTTCATCGGCAAATAGTACCTGTGGCCTATGTGCCAGTGCCCGGGCTATGGCAACACGCTGTTGCTGCCCGCTTGAAAGTACCTCGACGGGTCTGTTTAACAATGGCCCGAGACCGAGCGTTTCGGTTATTTCATCGGTCCAGGTATCGCGATCACTTTGCCTGTTAAGACGTCGTTGAAACAGTAGGTTTTCGCTGACATCAAGACCGGGCAACAGGTTGAATTGTTGAAAAACGAAACCCAGGTGGCGTCGTCGCAGGATGGCCAGTTCACGTTCTTTCTGTTTTACCAGTGAGCGGCCAAGGATGAACACTTCTCCGGAATCCGGGTTTTCCAGACCTGCCGCAATTTGCAGCAACGTACTTTTTCCATTGCCGCTGGCACCCAGTAATGCCAGGCTTTCACCGGCGTCAAGATCAAGGTTGACTCCCCTGAGTACGTGTAAATCGCTCTCGCCATCATGAAACGATTTGACTATGGACCTGAGTTTAAGCATCAATACCAACCTTGAAATATAGGTGAGGATAACATCACCAGGGCTGTCAGAATGTTCTAGGCTGTGAAATAACTAACGAAAAAAGCCGTTGGAGTTCGCTTACATTTCCAAGCCTAGGTAGAATGTCAGGTTTATTCCGTCTGGCTTAAAATAGCATACGATGGTGAGAAGGCTGAGACGACTGCACTAAAGGACTGATATTGATGAGACTACCGGTCATTACAGGGTTCGGGGGGATTAACCCCGCTGGGCGTGTATCATTTCACCAGGCATACAAACGCCTGGTGATTGATGCGCTTGGTCAGGATGAACAATCCCGAACATACCAGAGTCTGGCGGGTCTGATGGGGCTTGATAACCCCGATGAATCGGAAACCCGCGTCTATATTAACGACCACACATTGATCCGGCGTATCGAGTTATTCGATCCGGAGAAAATATATGTTCAACGGGCAGCAAAACTTGGTGCTGCGCAGAGCGGTGAACCCCTGTCGTTTATTTTGCATAAACGTCAATTACCACATTCCATCCCTTCTGGTTGGCAATTAGATCCGATTGATGATCGTAAGGTACGCGTGTCGATTTGCGGAGAGATTGATGCGTTTTTTCCGGACATACGCTCGTCGAGGGTGAGTAGTGCAGGGCAGATTCCTACGGGTTTCAATCCTGGCAGCCTCTATCAATCCCGCAGTCATCCCCGTGGTTTGCAACTGGCGGTTTACGGTGCATCAGATGCTTTAAGGTCTACTGGAATTGATATTGCCCGGCTCAAAGAGATCGTGCCACCTGACCAGATGGCTGTTTACTCCAGTAGCGCCATGGGCCAGTTGGATAACGATGGCTATGGTGCCATGTTCCAGAATCCAATGCGTGGAAAACGCCCCACATCAAAAAATGTAGCACTCGGACTGACGCAGATGCCCGGTGATTTTGTGAACGCCTATGTGCTCGGCTCTGTGGGTGGCGCCGGCGGCACTGTCGGAGCCTGCGCCACATTTCTCTACAATCTTCGTCATGCGGTCGAGGAGATTAAGAGTGGCCGGAAAAGGTTGGTGGTGGTCGGCAATTCCGAAGCGCCGGTTGTTCCCGATGTGATCGAAGCCTATCGGACCATGGGCGCTCTGGCCGAAGATGATCAACTGATGGCGATGGACAATAGTGACAGTCCGGATCACAGACGTGCCTGTCGGCCATTTTCGAGCAATTCAGGATTCACCGTGGCTGAGTCAGCGGTCTATACGGTTGTCATGGATGACGAACTTGCACTGGAATTGGGTGCGCGTATCCTTGGCTCAGTGGGTGGTATTTATGTGAATGCTGACGGCTATAAGAAGTCGATACCAGGCCCCGGTATCGGCAACTATCTCACCGTGGGCAAGGCCATGGGCATTGCCCGTGCAATGCTCGGTGAGAGAGGCTTGCGCGAGCGTACGCAAATGCACGCCCACGGAACCGGTACACCACAAAATCGTGTCACCGAGTCCCACATCCTCAACGAGATGGCAAAAGTTTTTGGTATCGAAAGTTGGCCCGTTAGTGCGATCAAAGCCTACGTGGGGCATTCCATGGCGCCTGCTGGCGGCGATCAGTTGGCTGCGGCGATGGGTACCTGGGCACATGGCTGGATGCCCGGCATTGCGACCATTGACCACATAGCGGACGACGTCGAAGACTCCAATCTGAACCTGCCGATGTCGCATTTGCAGATTGATCCTCAGGAAATGGAGGGTGCATTTGTAAATTCAAAGGGTTTTGGCGGCAACAACGCAACAGGGTTTTTCCTGTCACCGAGAATCACGGAGAGAATGTTGACCAAACGTTACGGTGACAAGCAAATGCAGACCTGGCGCAAACGAAATGATGCGGTAGCAGCTAAAGCAGCAGATTATGATCTGGGCGCTGAAGGTGATAAATCCCCGCCAATCTACAATTTTGGTGATGGGGTACTCGATGGTGAAGACATCACGATCAGCAAAAATGAGATCAGTATTCCAGGCTTTGGGCATAGCGTAAATCTCGATCTTGAAAATCCCTATGAAGACATGCACGATAGAGAAGTATGATAAGGAGCAAAGTCACGATGAAGACACTACCAGCAAAACAAAAGGGCGCTTCCGCCATTGCTACCATCATCGTCCTGGCGTTATTAGCCTATGGTGTGTATCTCGGCATTCAGTATGTGCCACAGGCGATTGAGTCCCGGACCATTGATTCCATTTTTACCAGCGTTAACAAGGATCACAAAATGGACCCGATTCGCAGTGCAGACGAGGCCAAATCAAAAGTTGCCAAAATGCTGCAGGTAAATGAAATGAATGATATGGCCAAAAACGTTAAGGTGAAGCAAATTGCTGGCACAATCACCATCAAAGTCAAATATGAAAGAGAACTGAACCTGGGTTTCAAAACAAAACCGATGCCCTATGAGAAAACACTTGTTCTGAAATAAGAACGCTGACTGAGTTTAGTTCTACTGACCCGAAAACCTGTCAAGTGCTTGTCCTCAATTGCCAAGCACTTGCAAGGATTCTCCTCTACGCTACGAACACTGGATAACAGGACCCGGATGTACTGGTCGTGTGTTAATGATGGTTTCGATCAGTTGTCCTTACTTTTCGTAGCAATAAGGCATAAAACATGAATAAAGGTCACAGTTTCGAGAAAATTGACAAAAACAAAGTCATTCACCTCATGAGCCCAACGCCAATTAACAAAACCCTGGCGATGAAAACGGACGGTTTTACCAGCCTGGTAGACGCGCTGGATTATGCCGCCAAAGGTGACAGTGGCTTCAATTTTTATGACCATCGTGGTGGACTCCAGACTGTTCTGACTTATCGGGAGCTACGTGATCAGGCCAGGACTTTGGCCGGGCGTTTGATAGGACTTGGCTGCAGGCATGGAGACCGTGTTGGTATCGTTGCCGAAACCAACCCGATGTTTCATCATTTCTTTTTTGCCTGCCTCTATGCAGGGCTGATACCGGTTGCTTTGCCGGCCAGTGTCCAACTGGGTGCGCGTAAAGCCTATGTGGGTCAGATAAGACGTATGCTTGAAAGCTGTGGCGCAAGGATTGCCGTGGCCAGTGCGACACATGCTGCCTTTCTGGAAGAAGCCACAATTGGCCTGGATCTCCTGATGACGGGTACGCCGGAAGAATATGCTGCTCTGCCATCAGCGGAAGTAGAGTTGCTTGCTCCTGCTGCTGACGATATTGCCTACCTGCAATACACGTCAGGTAGCACCAGCTTTCCACGTGGTGTTGAGATTAATCATGAAACGGCATTGGACAATATCAGGGGGATTGCCGAACACGGCCTGAACCTGACCAATGAAGATCGTTTCGTGTCATGGTTGCCCTACTACCATGACATGGGACTTATCGGCTTTATCCTGCTGCCATTGGTTACACAGTCTTCGGTGGATTACCTGTCATCACAGACATTTGCGATGCGTCCGAGGCTTTGGTTAAAACTGATTTCGGACAACCGGGGTACGATTTCTTCCAGTCCGACGTTTGGATATGCATTATGTGCCCGTCGTCTGCGGTCATCCGATTATGAACGTTACGATCTCAGTAGCTGGCGTGCAGCTTGTGTTGGCGCTGAACAAATCAACCCGGTACCACTGCAGGCATTTGCGGATACGCTGGAGCCCTGTGGTTTTGACAAGAGTGCGTTTGTTGCCTGTTACGGTATGGCGGAATCTGTACTGGCGGTCAGTTTCGCACCTTTGAACCTGGGTTTGAGTGTTGATTATGTGGATCAGCACATCATGACTACGACGGGAGAGGCGGTACCGGTTGATGCGGCGCTAGATAATGTTGCAAGCTACGCAGACTGTGGCGTTTGCCTGCCGGGTTTTGAGTTTTCCATTCGCGATGACCAGAATAATGAGGTCGGCCAGCGGCAGTGTGGTGAAATCTATCTGAAGGGCGCCAGCATCATGAGCGGTTATTTTCAGAACGACTGTGCCACAAAAGCTGTGCTTGATAAGGATGGCTGGCTTGATACGGGTGATATTGGCTACCAGGTCGACGGACATATCTATATAGCTGCCCGTAGTAAGGATGTCATTATCGTCAAGGGCCGTAATATCTGGCCACATGATATGGAAGTTGTGACCCAGGCTATTGACGGGGTTCGCCTCGGTGGCGTAGCAGCGTTTTCAGTCGCGGGCTTTGATAAAGAGGAAGTGACGGTCATGGTCGTGGAAACAAGACTCAGGGATCAGGACCGGCGTGATCAATTGCAACAGCAGATTTCCCAGCTGATTCACATGCACTTTGGCATTAATGTCATTATCGACCTGGTCAGATCCGGTTCGCTGCCGCGCACGACTTCAGGTAAGCTCTCCAGGTTCCGTTCACGTCATGATTACCTTGAACGCCAACGAGCCAATACGCCAAAACAACAGGAAAAAGCCTACGGTGAACGTAAAATTGCCTAGGGAATCAGGAGTGTTCATATATGCGTAAGACCAAGGTTCCGGTTACTCCCATATGCGAGGTTCAGGGGGCTGGGCTTTGGTCTGAGCTGGCAGGTCAGGTCGTTACAATACGAGGCGTAGTGACAGGCGTTGGCAGACGTGGTTTTTTTATTCAGAGCGTTAGAGCCAGTACCGATCCGCTGGTTTCAGACGCGCTATTTGTGTTCAGTCCAGCCTGGCCGGCACCCAAAGGTGCACTACTGGAGGTCACCGGAAAGGCGTTGGATTTTGTTAAATCGGACCACGGCAAACCAGTCACACAAATCAAACTCGATAATGTGCGAGTACTAAAGAAACGTGGACCAGCGATCACGCCATTCGAGCTGACCGCCGACAATGTTCCCGCTGATCCAGGTGAACTGGCCACTTTTCTGAATAGTATAGAATCAATGCTGGTGAGTATCGATGCAGGTCAAACCTTTATTGCACCCAGCAATCCGTATGGCGATTACGTTCTGATGCTTGACGCTGATGGGCCAATGGCGGGTGTGATCAGAACAGCGGAAGGTGGTGTAGTGGTTGATCAGAAAAATCCACTGCGATGGTATCCCGGGTTTCGCATGACTAATTATGCACGTGCGCCACGTTTAAATGTGGGCTCGAAATTATTAGCGCGTGTGACGGGACCGCTGAATTATCGCGTGGAGGCCTTTCAGGTCGCTTTAGACCACAGGATTAAAGTCGAGCCTTCGTATTTCTCACCGACCAGCAGTCAGCTAAAACCCAAAGCGGGATTCCTGACCATCATGACCATGAATGGTTTTAACCTGGATATGCAGGTTGAATCCGCCTCCAGGGTTAAGAATCCTTCGCGGGATATTGATGATGATTGGGGTGATGGCAGGTTTCATGGCCTGGCACAGGCGGTGGTTCTGCAAGCCAACACACCTGATATCGTCGCTTTGCAGGAGATTCAGGATAACGACGGTGCTGAGATGACCGTGGTGACTGACGCCAGCAGGACTTATGAGGGACTGATTAAAACGATCATGCAACTCAGTGGCGTCGAGTATTGTTGGGTGGATATCGCACCGCAGGTCGGGGCCGATGGAGGCCAGCCCGGCGGTAGCATCCGAAATGGCTTTTTGTACAACCCTGACAGGGTAGAGATGATCAGGGAGTCAGTGCGGTCATTCGGAGTTGACGAGCCCGCTTTTGAAGGTTCCAGAAAGCCTCTTGTCGTGCATTTCAAAGAAAAGACATCGGGCAACATATTGGCTTGCATCAATGTACATTTAGCTTCTAAGCGTCATCAACATAGTATTTTTGCGCCGGAGAAAGCGGGCCATGATGCCAAGCTTGAGGTGCGAGTCGACCAGGCACGGCTAATACGGGCCGAATTGGCAGCGATGCGGCATACGGGGCTGGATTATTATGTGACCGGTGATTTCAACGATACCGAGGAAAGCGAAACACTGCTGTGTCTTGTGGGTGAGGAAAGTTCGAACCTGGTATATCTTGTGTCACCGGAGCAGCGTTACGACTACAACCATCGGGGCAAATTACAGGTGCTAATGCACGGAATTGTACCCATCGCCCTGGCTGAGCATCGCGCCGAATACGACATAATTCATGGCAATGAGATACTGGGTGTGCAACCTGGCCATTTGGGTGATAAACCCAGCGACCATGCCTACGTAGTTGCGCGCATCAGGATGACCTGAGCGACCCGGGCCATACTATGGACTGGACAATACTTTGGTGGGTGTTAGCCGTTTTGATTGTCATCAGCGGTTTGATTGGCACGGTTGTGCCGGTCATACCCGGCATTCCCATGATGTTTGCGGGTTTGCTGCTGGCCGCCTGGAGCACTGATTTCGTAACGGTGGGCTGGGGGACACTTGCCGTACTCGCTGTGCTCACGGTTTTTTCAATCATCATAGATTTCCTCGCTGCCGCGTTCGGGGCAAAACGGCTAGGTGCGAGTCCACGGGCTTTTTGGGGTGCCACCCTGGGTGCGGTGGTAGGAATATTTTTTGGTTTGCCGGGTATTATTCTCGGACCGTTTATCGGGGCAGTAGCAGCGGAACTGGCCGCAGGACATGGCACCCGGCAGGCCGGGCGCTCAGGTTATGGTGTGTGGATAGGCCTTGTTCTGGGCACAGCCGCCAAGCTTTCGATTGCTTTCCTGATGCTGGGTATTTTCCTGATGAAGTACTTGCTCAACTGGTAAAGATAGTTGAAAAAGACCAGTTGAACCATCAGGGGAGATTGCCGGTTCCAGAAATTTAGAGACCTTGTCCCATGCAAATGGGGCAACTTCCAGTTTACTTCAACAATTTCCGCATAGCCTGCATTTTTGCGAGCTGTTTTTCAGAGACTTCCGGATACTGCAAATCCAATTTCTTAAGCGTTTCGACAACAATTTCTGCCACCTGCAATCGCATATAAGGCTTGTCGTCTGCGGGGATCGCAAACCAGGGTGCCCAAGGACGCGAGGTCGCATTCAATGTCTCTTCATAGGCGTGCATGTAATCTTTCCAAAGTGCACTTTCTGCCAGGTCACCCGCCGAGAACTTCCAGTTTTTACGCTGGTCATCAAGCCGTGATAGAAACCGTTTGCGTTGTTCCTCCTGGGAGACATTTAGCCAGAATTTCAACACAATCGTTCCGTTACGGGCCAGGTGCTTCTCGTGATCACGAATGGACTCAAAACGCTCCTGCCATAGTTCATCCAGGTTTACCGGTTGCGGTAATTTTTGACCACCGAGGTACTCTGGGTGTACCCGAACCACCAGTGTTTCCTCATAATAGCTGCGGTTGAATACGCCGATTCGGCCACGTTGTGGCAGACGTATGGCAGATCTCCATAAAAAGTCATGATCAAGTTCTTCGGCGCTGGGTTGCTTGAATGAAAATACCTGGCAACCGGCAGGATTAACACCACTCATCACCGCACGGATGGTACTGTCCTTGCCCGCCGCATCCATGGCCTGGAAGACTAATAAAACCGAATGTTTGTCTGCTGCGTATAAGCGCTGTTGCAAATCATCAAGCTCGTCAACCAGTTTCTCAAGCTGCTTTTTGTAGGATTTTTTACTCGCCACGCTCTCAACAAACGTAGGTGCTTCTGACAGGCGAAAATCACCATTGAATGGTACCAGGCTGGGATGTTTCATCGCTTTTAGCATTGCAGATCCTTCATATAGGTGGGAGACGTGTCATCCCAGAGTAGAAACTATTTCCTTTACACTATCAAGTGGTAGGTATTCCCCGGGAGGTCATGCATCCGTGCTGCTCTAATCTTCGTCTGGTTTCAATATCACCGCCAAAGTGCTGGAGTCTCCATCCATCAACTCAGGCGCATCCAGCCCTAACAGCGATAACATGAAGGGGTATACGTCAATATTGTTGACCGGGCCCAGCGGAACACCGGCCTTGATATTCGGGCCACTGGCGACAAAAAAGCCGTGCATCGACGGTGCTTTAGGAGGCCAGCCATGATTGCCGGCGTTGGTTTTGTGGGTTTTATCAGCGCTTGAAAGCACGGCAAACCCCTGTTCCGGCGATAGAATTACATCCGGAAAACGTGGGTTGTCATCAACATGCCAGGCCTCGGGCGCAGTGCCGGGTAAATAGGCTTGTCCATGATTCCAGTGTTTGTTCACTGTCTCCACGATATCAGCAGCGCGACCGGGCTCGCTTTGATCCAGGTGCATGTACAGATAAGAGCCCCCCTCAACGATACGGGTGTTTTTGAGATCTACATAGTCACCCAATATGAAGGGTGGCTGGTCTTTCCGATAGGTGCCCAGACCGTGGTCGGAGAGCAGAATGATATTGACCTGGTCTGCATGTGGCAATTTTTCCAGTCCCTTCAGCAGACGCCCGAGGTAATCGTCTACCCGACCAATAGCCTCGATACTCTCCTTCGAATCCGGCCCATGCCAGTGAGCATGACTGTCCACATCCTCAAAATACAGGGTATATAGGTGTGGCCGGTTTTCTTCCGGTTCTGCAAGCCACGCAAGAACCTGGTCGACACGATCCTGTCCCGGTATTTTTTCATCAAAACTACGCCAGTGAGTGGGAGAAACACCCTTGATCGGTGCCTCGGTTCCAACGAAGAAAAAGGACGCAGATACCATGCCCTGGGTTTCCGCAGTGACCCAGATTGGCTCACCCTCGTAAAACCAGCGGTCTTCTACCGCTTCCCGGTTTTTCAGTGAATACCACTTGTCCCGTTTATGGTCAGGGAATTCATTGGCCACAATCCCATGATGAGTTGGGTAAAGACCGGTCGCTATCGAGTAGTGATTTGGAAACGTCAATGTTGGATAGACTGGCAACAGACGTTCTGCCCTGGAACCGGATGCAGCTATCCTGTCCATGTTCGGAGTCGGGTAACGGTCCATGTAATCCCAGCGAAAGCCATCAATCGACACCAGGATCAGGTAGGGCTTGTCTTGTTGATGCAGGGCATTGATGCCACCCGTGCCTTGCAGTGTTTGCTCGACATCCTGGGGTGGGGTACTGCAAGCGCCTAAAAACAGCAATAACAGGACCGCAATAAAAGCGATCCGCATCCGGGGTTGATTGATTGTTTGCAAATTTCCTCCTGTCAAAAATTCTGCACCCCGTACGTTCACGTTTCTGGTAGCAGGTGCGGCCAGTTTCATTTTCACTCTTGTCGTTAAACCGTCCTGTTATTTCAATTGAGTCCAGAGGTGCGAGTAGGCCAGTGCCAACCGGTAGGCCAGTTGATCATTGGTGCTGGAACCACCATGCCCTCCTTCCAGGTTTTCGTAGTACCAGACTTCCTGATTCAGTTCTTCCATCTTTGCCGCCATCTTGCGGGCATGTCCTGGATGCACGCGGTCGTCACGTGTTGAAGTGTAGAAAAATACCGGAGGGTAGTCCACACCGCTTTTGAGGTTATGGTAAGGCGAGTACTGTTTGATGTATGCCCACTCTTCCGGCACATCCGGGTCACCATACTCAGCCATCCAACTGGCCCCTGCCAGCAACTTGTGGTATCGCTGCATGTCCAGCAGTGGCACACCGCAAATCACCGCTCCATACAGGTCCGGGCGGCGGGTCATGGTGGCACCAACCAGCAGACCGCCATTGGATCTGCCCTCAATACCGAGGTGTTCAGGAGAAGTGATATTGCGTTTAACCAGGTCTTCTGCGATCGCTTCAAAATCTTCAAACGCCAGGTACCGGTTCTCCTTCAGAGCAGCGGCATGCCACTGGGGTCCAAACTCACCACCGCCACGGATATTGGCCAACACGAACACACCGCCCCGGTCCAGCCACAATTTGCCGTAGGCACCAGACAGGTTCTCATAGGAACCGGAGTAAGACGGCGTCAATGAAATGCGAAAACCGCCATATGAAAAGATATGTGTTGGATTTTTGCCATCCCGTTTTGCATCTTTGGGGAGCACCACGAAGTACGGTATCCTGGTTCCGTCTGCCGATGTTGCGAAATACTGTTCGGTTTGATACCGGTCGCCATCAAAGCTGGGTAACTGGTTTTTGATTTTTTGCGGTTGCCAATCCGAAGAAGTGACATGGTACAAGGCGGGCGGGCTCGTAAATGATTCATAACGCGCGAAGAAGTTACCGCTGGCATCGTCTGTGCTGATAATTTCGAGAGATCCGTTATCAGGGAAATTGATCAGGCTGCGCTCATAATGACCCTCCGACCCTGAGTTGAAGCGGTAGACTTTACTGCGAACGTTTTCAAGTACGGTGACCAGAATCGTGGAATCTGTAGTATCCACCGACTCTACAACGGTAGATTGATCTGGCTCGATCAGCACATCGATGACCCCCTTACCGCCGGCGTGCAATGCGGTGGTATCGGCAATCAATACTGCGCCCTGAGGAAACGTTGCTTCCCCACGCTTCCAGTCTTCCTTCAACGATATGATTAGCCGGCCCTGGAAGGCACCACTGATAGTTGCCGACGAAGGTATCTCGAGGTGTTGCCTGGTACCGTCAATCAACTGGTACTGTTCTGATGTCCAGAATGTGGTGCCGTCACGGACGATATCGATATCGTCACCGCTGGAGTGCAGGCGGGAGGCACGGACCATATAAGACGTTGCCTCAGCTGTATAAAGCAGCTCTGCATCACCCAACGGGGTTCCCCGTTTCCAGCGTTTGACCATTCTCGGGTAACCGGATTCAGTCATCGAGCCCTCGCCAAAGTCGGTGCCGACAAAAACCGTTTCGGCGTCAATCCAGCTGACATAGCCTTTGGCAAGGGGTACAAAGAAACCCTTTTCAACAAAGGTTTTGGTGACGGAATTAAACTCCCGTGAAACGACCGCGTCACCGCCACCGGGGGATAATTGAACAATGCAATGTTCCGGGTGCTCCGACAAACAGCGCATACCTTTGAAAACCCACTGTTTGTCCTCTTTTTTGTTTAAAGCATCGATATCGATGACGACTTCCCATTCGGGTTCGTCAGAAGTGAATTCGGTCAGACTAGTACGTCGGAAAATACCCCTGGGGTTCTTCTCATCACGCCAGTAGTTATAAAGCCAGTCTTCTTGCTGGTAGATATTGGGAAGCCGGGATGATGAATTGAGGATTGCCCTGGCATCGGCATAGAGTTCGTCAAATAACGGGCCGCTTTTCAGGCGTTCAGCCGTAGATGCATTTTCAGCACGGACCCAATCGAGTGCTTTTTCATCGTCCACTTGTTCAAGCCATAGATAGGGATCTTCTTCAGCCCAGATCATAGGGGTGGCTGCCAGGCCTGCTAGCAAAACCAAGGATTTCAATTGCATTATTGGGGTCCTTCATGAAAGCGGGAATGCGCGTAGGATATTAGTCTGCTGTTGCTAAGTCCACGTTTTTTAGTCACTAAAACTGGACTTAGCCGTCGTGCCGATCCACCTGATTCAGACTTGTGCAGTTTCACCGTGGAATTGGCCGCACTGCTCCTTTGACAGTTCGAAGTAACGTAGGGTGCGTAATTCATTACGCACGGGATCGGCGCCTGTCATGC
>RCND010001160.1_pt1 | contig 22079 bp, 17 predicted proteins | sample 2041351 | NCBI WGS metagenome assembly RCND01 (sample SAMN09708230, study PRJNA481090) | Marine sediment metagenome, whole genome shotgun sequencing project. | biome: marine sediment; feature: ocean; material: sediment; isolation source: Sewage treatment plant 12B marine sediment (STP12B) ... | reverse complement strand
TATGTGCATAGTTATCCCAACTGCTGGCGTACCGACAAGCCTATTCTATATTATCCTCTGGATTCTTGGTTTATTAAAATTACAGATGTTAAAGATCGTATGTTTGAGTTGAATCAGACCATTAATTGGAAGCCTAAAGCAACAGGTGAAGGTAGGTTCGGCAACTGGTTGGCGAATGCCAACGACTGGAATCTTTCGCGTTCACGTTATTGGGGAGTTCCATTGCCAATATGGCGTACAGAAGATGGTACAGAGGCTATGATTATTGGGTCGGTTGAAGAGCTAAAAAGTGAAATGGCCAAGGCCGTTAAAGCTGGAGCTTTAGCAGAAGATATCTTTGCAGATTTCGTGGTTGGCGATATGAGTGAAGAGAATTATGATAAAATAGATCTTCATAAGAATATCGTTGATCAAATTACATTGGTTTCAAAGTCAGGCAAACGTATGAAGCGCGAAAGCGATTTAATTGATGTTTGGTTCGATAGTGGTTCAATGCCTTATGCGCAATGGCATTATCCGTTCGAAAAACAGGATTTGATTGATAAGGGAGAGGCATTCCCTGCAGATTTCATTGCTGAAGGAGTTGATCAAACTCGAGGATGGTTTTATACCTTACATGCTATAGCCACCTTGGTGTTCGATTCTGTGGCTTATAAGAATGTTGTGTCAAATGGCCTGGTTTTGGACAAGGAGGGCAAGAAAATGTCGAAAAGACTTGGTAACGCTGTTGATCCTTTCAAGACCATGGACGATCACGGACCAGATGCCACACGATGGTATATGATTTCAAACGCCAACCCTTGGGATAATCTCAAATTTGATATTGAAGGAATCGTTGAGGTGAAACGAAAATTCTTCGGGACACTCTATAATACCTATTCGTTTTTTGCCTTATACGCAAATATTGATGAATTCTCCTATGCTGAGGATGACACTCCATTAAATGAACGCCCAGAAATAGACCGTTGGATATTATCAGAATTACACACCTTAATCAAAAAGGTGGATGAAGCTTATGCCGATTATGAGCCAACTAAGGCTGCACGTGCTATTTCCGATTATGTACAGGAAAATTTGAGTAACTGGTACGTTCGTTTGTGTAGAAGACGTTTCTGGAAAGGGGATTATCAAAAAGATAAGATTTCTGCTTATCAAACATTGTATACTTGTTTGATTACGGTGGCAAAACTCTCAGCTCCAATAGCGCCATTTTTTATGGATCGTTTGTATAAAGATTTGACCAATACCACCTCAAAAGATAAGTTTGAAAGTGTGCATTTATCCCATTTTCCGGAATATGATGCATCCTTGATTGATGAGGCATTGGAAAGTAAAATGGCCAAAGCACAGACCATTTCATCATTGGTACTCTCTATTCGCCAAAAGGAAAAAATAAAAGTCCGTCAACCTTTGCAAAAGATAATGATACCTGTTCTAGACGACAAACAGAAGCATGAAATCGAAGCGGTAGCTGATTTGATCATGTCAGAAGTCAACGTTAAGGAAATAGAACTCTTGGATGATGCATCAGGTATTTTAGTGAAACGGATTAAACCAAATTTCAAGGTTTTAGGCCCAAAATATGGTAAGGAAATGAAGCAAATTGCACAGAGTGTAGCTGCTTTAGGACAGGAAGACATCCAAAAAATTGAGCAAGAGGGCGAAATATCATTAAAAATTGAAAATAAAATCATTAAATTACAGTTACAAGATGTAGAGATATCTTCTCAAGACATTGAAGGTTGGTTGGTAGCCAGTCAAGGATCACTTACCGTAGCCCTCGACGTAACTATCAATGATGACCTTAGAAAAGAAGGTATTGCACGGGAGCTTGTAAACAGAATTCAAAATATCAGGAAGGAATCTGGTTATGAGGTTACCGATAAAATTGACATAAAAATCTTAAAAGATGGTCTGGTTGAGAATGCCGTTGAAAGTAATCTAGGTTATATCAAGGCAGAAACGCTAACAGCAGAACTGAATTTTGAGGATAAATTAGAAAATGGAACGGCAATCGCCTTTGACGAGGTGAACACGAAATTGTTTATTGAAAAACACTAAAAAAATGGCACAAGATTTAAACGTAAGATATTCAGATAAAGATTTGGCAAAATTCAAATCTTTGATTGAAGAAAAAATAGAGAAAGCAAATGGTCACTTGGATTTATTAAGGAGTTCTTATATGAACGATGGCAATAATGGTACTGATGATACCGCGCCTACGTTCAAGGCTTTTGAAGAAGGTTCGCAAACTATGAGTAAAGAAGCAAATACACAATTGGCGATTCGCCAAGAAAAGTTTATTCGTGACCTAAAAAATGCTTTGTTGCGCATTGAGAACAAAACCTATGGTATTTGTCGCGTAACAGGTAAGCTGATCAATAAGGAACGACTAAAGTTGGTTCCTCATGCTACGCTGAGCATCGAGGCGAAAAACATGCAAAAATAATTAAAACGCCCTTTGGGGCGTTTTTTTATTCTTAGTAATGGGAAGTAGAAAAATTGTTCTGGTTTTGTTGATGTCCTTTGGATTGTTGAATGCCCAAAAAGTGGTTAAAAAATCCGTTCTCAACCCTGATACTTCATCTATTCTTATTGATGCTAATGACTGCTTTAAGGTTGAGGTCACGACAACACTATCAAAAGAGATTGTAGTAGAAGCGCTCATTGACGGGGAATATAAAAACGAGTTATTGGTTAAAATAAAGGAGGATTCCCCATCTATTATAATAAGCGCAGGTTTTCAACCAAGTTTTATAAAACCCAATGATAAGTTAAGCGCACATAAGGTGATTTCAATTTCACTAAAGGTGCGAATTCCTGAAAATATGAAAGTCCGTCTTTTTGGGACCAACACCAATGTCTATGCCAAAGGGAGTTATAAAGATTTAAAAGTAACCTTGGATGACGGCAGCTGCAATTTTCAAAATATAAATGGAATAGCTCATGCAGTAACCCGTAGTGGAGATATTTATGTGTATTCAAAAGGGGCAACCATTGAGACCAAAAATAGCTTTGGAAACACTGAAACCGGGAATATACCCAAGGGAGACGATTATTTTAATCTGATCACCACGACGGGCAATATCTACTTAAAGAAAACCGAATAATATACTTATTTTTGCCCATCTATAATTTATCGAATGAGTATTAAAAAGTCTTTACTGATTATTATCTTGGTGTTGCTTGTGGATCAAGTCAGTAAAATATACATTAAAACAAATTTTGCACTTGGGGACTCTTATGAGGTTTTCGAATGGTTCAAGATTCACTTTATTGAGAACTCAGGCGCCGCTTGGGGAGCCAAATTAAACGACTTCTTACCTATATCTGAAGATACGGCCAAATTAATATTAACTGTATTCCGTCTATTTGCTGTTGCAGGTATTGGGTATTGGCTTTTTGATAGTATAAAGAAACAAAGCCCAAAAACATTGGTTCTTGCTGTATCATTAATTTTTGCTGGAGCTCTGGGTAATATTATAGATTCTGTCTTTTACGGCATTTTGTTCAATGACAGTATAGGTCAGGTTGCGACATTTTTTTCAGAGGAACCTTATGGCGGATTGTTTTTCGGTAAGGTCGTAGATATGCTTTATTTCCCGATGATAGATAGTACTTGGCCAGCGTGGGTGCCTTATTTTGGAGGAAGCAATTTTAGCTTTTTTGACCCTGTTTTTAATGTTGCCGACACGGCCATAAGTACCGGTGTTGGCATATTATTGGTTTTCAATAAAAAGGCTTTCGGCCATAAGAAAACAGAAGAAGTTCTGCAAGAAGAAAATCAGGACTTGGAAAATTCGTAGATTTTGTTTGGGGTTATGCAATAATCCAAGGGAATATCGTTTTCAAAGACATCTTCAATTTCTTCTTCAGCATCAAATAATGACAACCCTATTTTAACAACATTCTTTTTACATTGCTTTAGAAATCGGTCATAGAATCCCTTACCGTAACCAACCCTGTTGCCTTGTTTATCAAAAGCTAAAAGAGGTACAAAAACCACCTCAATTTTACTGGACTCTACAGAAATGCCATCAACGGGTTCAGGAACATTCCATTTGTTTGTTTTGAGTCTAGTATTATCAGTAAGTAAAAAGTGGATTAAATCATCACCTTCCATTTTTGGAAGGATTACGTTTTTATCTCGCCCTTGAAGTATAGACAATAAGAATGAGGTATCTATTTCTTTTTTATCTGTTATAGGTAAAAATACGTGGTAGTAATCAAAATTCCATATAGGAAGTTCCAATGAATTATTAGCTATTTGCAGACTTTTATCCGCAATCTTTTGAAAGGAGAGTTCCTTCCTAAGTTTGGTATAAAGCAATCGTAAATCTGATTTCAACATGCGGGGGTATTGAAAATTTACGACAAGATATAAAAAGTGGGTATTATTCTTTTGCGGCTACTGCAAAATATACTTTGAAAAACAACATCAATATTAAATAAGTGCCGAGGGTTATAATATAATTGTCCATACGAAATAAAGATTCTTTTGATTTTGATTTTTTAAATATAAATAAAAAATCCATTAAGTGCACATTTTTATCGATGAAATGCACCTTTTTAATAAAAAATTAGCATTTTGATAAATAAAAAGGGAGGGGTTATTTCTTTTAAACTATTTAACTAGCACGAAAACAAGGAGTTAAAAATAGAAAAGTACTATAGAAAGAATACTAGCAGTTGCTTAGCTAAATATAATGAAAACTGATTAAAGAACAAATTTTTTTGTAAATGGGCAGAAAAATTAACAAAAATTAATAATTCCATAATTAATTATCACAATAAAATAATTATTCCCAATCATCTACCATGATAGGCTAATCAAGAGGTGAAGTTAAAAAACAGATAAGTGCATTTGTTTGATCAAAAACATAGTAATTTAACGGAGTACATTTAATAATAGAACACTAGACAACTTGATGCATCTATTGCCCTTAAAGATTCAAATTAGTACACTGCCAAATAGCCCTGGGGTATATCAGTTTTATGATGTTGATGATAAGATATTATATGTAGGTAAGGCAAAGAATTTAAAAAAGAGGGTTTCTTCTTATTTTAATAAGAACCATGAATATGGCAAAACCCGTATTCTGGTAAAAAAGATATGCAGCGTAAAGCATATCGTTGTTGCAACGGAGTCTGATGCACTTTTGCTGGAAAACAATCTTATTAAAAAGTATAGGCCGCGATATAATGTTTTACTGAAAGATGACAAATCATACCCATGGATATGCATAAAAAATGAACGTTTCCCTAGAATATTCCCAACGCGTAAATTAATCAAGGATGGTTCTGAATATTATGGACCTTATACGAGCATGTATACGGTTAAGACCTTGTTGGAATTAATCAAAAACGTTTATCCTTTGCGAACTTGTAATTATGATTTATCCAAGGAAAAGATTGAAGCTGGTAAATATAAGTTGTGTCTTGAATATCATTTGGGAAACTGCTTAGGCCCTTGTGAGGGTTTACAAAGTAGTGCAGATTACGACAAACAAGTTGATGAGATAAGGAATATACTCAAGGGAAGTTTTAAATCTTCGTTACAGTCTTTCAAAGACCAAATGAAATTGTTGGCTAATGAATTGCATTTTGAAGAGGCTCAACAAATCAAGGATAAGATTAATGTTCTTGAAAACTATCAGTCTAAAACTACAATTGTCAACCCAAAAATCAATAATGTAGATGTATTCTCTATTATTGCGGATGATGTGTTTGCTTATGTAAACTTTTTGCAACTTTCACATGGTTCTATCATTAGGTCGCATACTATGGAAATCAAAAAGAAGTTAGATGAAAAAGATGAGGATTTATTACAGTTGGCCATTTTTGAAATAAGACAACGATTCAAATCAGAGTCAAAAGAAATTTACCTACCCTTCAAGGTTGTTGTTGAACCACATTTAAAAGTTACCATTCCCAAGTTGGGCGATAAGCGAAAAATCCTAGACCTCTCGACTCGGAATGCGAAGTATTTTAGACAGGAACGGTTCAATCAAATCAAGATTATGGACCCAGAGCGCCATACAAACAGAATCATGGCACAAATGCAAAAAGATCTTCGATTATCGGAAGAACCCAGATATATAGAGTGCTTTGATAACAGTAATATTCAAGGGAGCAATCCGGTGGCGGCATGCGTTGTTTTCAAGAACGGAAAGCCTGCTAAAAAAGAATATCGTCATTATATCATAAAAACGGTTGAAGGACCCGATGACTTTGCTTCGATGGAAGAGGTGGTCTACCGACGATATAAAAGATTGTTGAATGAAGAGCAACCTTTACCACAATTAATCGTCATAGATGGAGGTAAGGGACAATTATCATCAGCTTTAAAAAGCTTGGATGTCTTGGGAGTAAGAGGAAAGATCGCCATTGTAGGTATTGCCAAAAGATTGGAGGAGATTTATTTTCCCGAAGATCCCATACCCTTATATTTGGATAAGAAATCAGAAAGTTTAAAAATTATTCAACAACTTAGGAATGAGGCCCACCGATTTGGCATTAAGTTACATAGAAACAAAAGAAGCAAGGCCGCTATAAATTCGGCATTGGAAAGCATTGATGGGGTTGGTGAAAAAACGGCGAGAGATCTATTGAAAAAATTCAAATCGGTCAAACGGATCAAAGACGCTTCAGTCGAAAATCTGACTATTGTAGTTGGTGCTTCCAAAGCCAAAAAAATATATGAAACATTTCATTAAAAATTGCGACTTATTGTCAGAATGAAAATATTAACCACCATACTTTTACTATTATTCTTTGCAGTTCAAGTCCAGGCACAAGTAATAGGACCGAACGAAGAGGTCAAAGTAGGCCTTGTTCTGAGTGGTGGCGGTGCTAAAGGTTTGGCACATATTGGGGCCTTAAAGGTTATTGAAGAGGCAGGTGTGAAAATCGATTATATTGGCGGCACAAGCATGGGTGCAATTGTTGGAGCGCTTTATGCCTCAGGGTACTCCGCAACCCAACTTGATTCAATCTTCCGGAATACAGATTTTAATAGTTTAATAAGCGATAACCTTCCCCGAGGCGTAAAAACCTTTTATGAAAAAGAAGACTCTGAAAGATATGCGATAAAACTTCCATTTGACAATTTCAAGGTTACCATACCAAAAGGCTTTTCAGGAGGTCAGAACATTTATCAAGAATTGGTAAAATATTTATACCATGTTAAAGATGTAACTGATTTTAGCAAGTTACCCATTCCTTTTGTATGTATTGCTACCAATGTAGAGACTGGGGAACAAGTTAATCTTGAGAGCGGTTATTTGCCAGAGGCCATTATGGCGAGTGGAACCCTACCTTCACTTTTTGAGCCTTTTACCATAGATGGTAAAGTGCTGATTGACGGTGGTGTCGTTAATAATTACCCTATTGAAGAAGTAAAAAAAATGGGTGCGGATATCATTATCGGTGTCGATGTTCAACATGGTTTAAGAGATAGGAGTGACTTACTTTCTGCCACCGAGATTTTATTGCAGATTAATAATTTTAGGACTGCTGAGGACATGGTTGAGAAATCAGCGCAAACAGATATTTATGTTAAACCAGATATGTCAAGTTATTCTGTGATGGATTTTGATTTGGATGATGAAATTATCAAGAATGGTGAAAATGCGGCTAGAGATAAATTTATTGAATTAAAGAAAATAGCATCAAAACAAAACCATGTTATAAAGACTACAACCCCTATTCGTCCAGTTGATAGTTTGTTGATTGATAGACTGATTCTTAGAGGTAATAACGATAGTTATACACGGGGCTATGTAAAAGGCAAGCTTAGATTTAAGTTAGGTTACGGGACAACTTTTGAAAAACTTCAACAAGGTATAAGCAATTTAGCAGCTACTGGTAATTTTGAAACCATCAGGTACGAACTTCTGTCTGATGGCGATGGTGAAGATCTCATACTAAAGTTAGATGAATCCCAAAATAAAACTTTTTTAAAAGTAGGCGCGCATTATGATGATTTGTACAATAGTGCTGCCATTATAAATATAACGCGTAAAAATCTTTTTTTTAGTGATGATGTGGCTTCTTTCGATTTGATATTGGGTGATAATGTTCGTTATAATCTGCAATATTATATTGATAAAGGATCCTATTGGAGTTTTGGCATTAATTCAAGATACAGTGACTTTGAAAAGGAAATTGATTTTAATTTGATTCAAAGTAATTTTCAGGTTCTGGGGAATGATAATTTAAACACTATAAATATTGATGTCTTAGACGTTACCAACCAGATTTATTTGCAGACAGTATGGCAAGAAGAATTTGCTTTTAGCGTTGGCGTTGAGCATAAATATTTAAGATACAGTACAAGAACATTAAGTGCTTTGGATGGCGGAAATATGCAGTTGGCGCCCAATGCTGATGATGAGAGAACTTATTTTGAAAAAAGCAATTTTTACAGTACCTATGGGCAGTTAAAATTAGATACTTATAACGATAAATATTTTCCAAATAGAGGTTTATATTTTGATGGGGACTTGCATTTTTATGTACTTTCTTCTGATTTTAATGACAACTTTAAAGAATTTTCGATTGCCAAATCAAGAATAGGAGCGGCTTTCCCGATTTTTGAGAACTTATCATTGAACTTAGAAACAGAAGGTGGTTTTAAATTGGGAACATCGGGCGTTACTACCTTTGATTTTGTATTAGGAGGTTATGGCAATAACCTGATCAATAATTTCACACCTTTTATAGGATATGACTTTTTATCACTGCCCGGCAATAGTTATGTAAAGGCTTATGGTCGTTTAGATTTGGAAATTGCACCAAAGAACCATGTAATGTTCACTGCAAATTTTGCTAATGTTGACGACGATATCTTTAGAACAGGTGAGTGGTTCACAGATCCCAATTATTCCGGCTATGGCATTAGTTACGGCCTTGAATCTTTTATGGGACCTTTGCAGGTTATGTATTCATGGTCGCCAGAAGGCAACAGTAATTTCTTTTTTAGTCTTGGCTATTGGTTTTAGACTCCTTGGTAACGCATATATTTCTTTTTTGCGATATTTGCTATTGAGTAAAGCAACATGGCAAAACTAAGAATTGATATTACGCCCCATCTTAGGGCAATGTGGTAAGGCACTTGTCGAACATTCCGTTGAGCAGTGATAATCCTTTCTGATAATCAATTTAAATTTCATTTTAAAACATCATATCATGTCTATCTTAGATAATACTTCATTACAATTACCAAAAGAAAACCCTGAAGCCGGAGATTTTTTACCGCTTTTGGGCACTGATTATGTAGAACTTTATGTGGGCAATGCCAAACAGGCTGCACACTATTATATTTCCGCCTGGGGTTTTCAACCTTTGGCCTATGCAGGTCTTGAAACGGGTTTAAAAGACAAAGTATCTTATGTTGTTGAACAAGACAAGATCAAGTTGGTACTTACTTCACCTTTAAAATCAGGTGGCGAGATCAATAAACATATTGATGCACATGGCGATGGTGTTAAGGTAATCGCCTTATGGGTAGATGATGCCGCCAAAAGTCATCATGAAACGACCAAGAGAGGTGCCGAAAGTTTTTTAGAACCTAAAAAGGTTAAAGATAAAAATGGCGAAGTTACTTTTTCTGGCATTCATACCTATGGCGAAACAGTACATATATTCGTTGAAAGAGCGAACTACGATGGCGTATTTTTACCTGGCTTTGTGAGGTGGAACCCGCGTTATAAAGCCCCTGATGTTGGTTTAAAATATATAGATCATATGGTTGGCAATGTTGGTTGGAACGAAATGAACAAATGGTGTAAATTCTACGAAGAAGTAATGGGCTTTGCCCAATTGATCTCTTTTGATGATAAAGATATTTCTACAGATTATACCGCCTTGATGAGTAAAGTAATGAGCAACGGTAACGGAAGAATTAAATTTCCCATAAACGAACCGGCAGACGGAAGAAAAAAATCACAGATAGAGGAGTATATAGAATTCTATAATGGAGCCGGTGTTCAGCACATGGCTATGGCCACAGATAATATTATCGAGACGGTTACAGCACTAAGAGATCGTGGTGTAGAGTTTCTTACAGTTCCTGAGATTTATTATGAAGATGTATTGGACAGGGTGGGCGAAATTGATGAGGACCTTGCGCCATTAAAAGAGCTTAGTATCCTTATTGATAGGGATGATGAAGGTTATTTACTTCAGATTTTTACAAAGCCAATTTTAGACAGGCCTACAATGTTCATTGAAATCATTCAAAGAAAAGGGGCGAAATCATTTGGAAAGGGTAATTTCAAGGCACTTTTTGAGGCCATTGAACGAGAACAGGAAGCCAGAGGCACCTTATAAAAGGGTTGGTTTTCTTAACAATTCGCCAATTTTCCTAAAACAAGCATAAATATCTGTTAAGGGTTTAGTTAAAGTACGTTAAAAAGAATTTGGGCACCAATAGTATGTATTAAATTTGCTCAAGTAAGGGGTGGTTCCCTTACAACTTTAAGTATTGGTTTTTCATAATTTAAAGTTTGGTTGGTTATTTAGGAAAAGCCCAGTTATTCAACTGGGCTTTTTTTTTGCACAATACTTTGGAATAAATATTGTTTATGTAATTGTAAATATTAAACTAGATAAGTTCACTTTTAGTAGTTTTACATTAGAATTAGGTATGAGAATATTCTTTACATTATTATTTTTAGTTCTATCACTTGGCGCAACTGCTCAGGATAGTGCTTCTGTTTTCAAACCTGGTGAATGGTTGAAATTTAGAATGCATTATGGCTGGCTCAATGCCAGTTATGCTACTTTACAAGTTAAATCTGATAGTATTGATGGTGTACCTGTTTACCATGTAGTGGGTAAAGGACAAACCACAGGTTTTGCAAGCATATTTTTTAAGGTAGATGATACGTATGAAAGTTATTTTGGAAAAGAAGATGGCAAACCCTACAGATTTGTTCGAAAAATAAATGAAGGAGGTTATAAAAAAGATGTTGAAATCAATTTTGACCATATTGAAGATAAAGCAGTTTTGAACGATAAAAAGAACAAGAAAATGTTTAATTTTACGCTCCAAGACAGCATTCATGACTTAATTTCAGCTTTCTACTATCTAAGAAACAATTACAACCCGGATAGTTTGGTTGTTGGAGAAGCCATAAAATTAAAAATGCTATATGATGATGATGGTATTTTCAATTTTCGGTTAAAGTATTTAGGAACTGAGGTAATTAGAACAAAGTACGGTAAGGTTGAATGCTATAAGTTTAGACCATTAGTACAATCTGGAAGGGTGTTCAAAGAGCAGGAAAGCCTTACATTATGGGTTTCTAACGATAAAAACAGGATTCCTGTTCGTATAAAAGCCAATTTGACCGTAGGCGCAATAAAGGCAGATTTGGATGGCTATAATGGACTAAAGCATCAGTTTAAAATAGTAATGGATTGACCATAGCATGGAAAACAAAGAGCAGATTGAATCCCAAATTTTAAAACTAGAAGAAAAATATAAGGATTCTGGCCAAGATTTAAGCTCTTATTTAGACGGCCTACTCTACCAACGATATCTCACGTACTGGGATTATATTCACCTAGATACCCTATTAAGCCTTCAAGTACCACGTACATATTTTCCCGATGAGGAAATCTTTATTATGTACCATCAGATTACCGAATTGTATTTCAAACTAATTTTACATGAACAAAAGCAATTCGTTGACCATAAGGCACAGGATGTTGATTTTTTAATTGAAAAGGCAAGGCGAATCAATAGTTATTACGAAGCCCTGATTTCCTCTTTCAGCATTATGATAAAAGGTATGGAACGCGAACAGTTCCTAAAATACCGAATGGCCCTATTGCCAGCAAGTGGTTTTCAGTCTGTTCAATATAGAATGATCGAGGTGTATGCAACACCCTTGGAGAATTTGGTCCACCATTCTGAACGCAATATATTTTCATCAAAAGACACCATAGAAGAACTATACGAGCATATCTATTGGAAAAAGGGAGCGACTGATAAAGCTACTGGAGAAAAGACCTTGACGCTTAAACAATTTGAGTATAGATATACACCAAGATTGATCAGGATTGCCAAGCAAGTAAATAATAGCACGATTTATCATAAATACTTAGAGTTATCTGAGGAGAAAAATAATAATAAAGCGCTAATCAAAGCGTTAAAGTCATTAGATATTAATGCGAACATAAACTGGCCTTTAATGCACATGGGTTCTGCGCATAGATATTTAGGAAAAGAAAAAGGGCAAGTAGATGCGACAGGGGGTACCAATTGGAAGAAATTCCTACCACCAAGTTTTCAAAAAATCGTATTTTTCCCAGAATTGTATTCAAAAGAAGAATTAAATGACTGGGGCAAACAATGGGTAGACCATACGTTTAACCCTGATAAAATAAAAAGAGAATAATGAATAAATATTGGGGCATATTTATAATCTTGATTTTTCTTGTTTCCTGCAAGGAAGATAAAGCCAATACTTTAACCGAAAATAGTGTGGCCGCTTTGGCAGTTATTGAAGAACCTGAAATTGTAGAACGTTATGGCTTTAATCTTAACGATTTTACGGTTGAGCAAGACACCGTTAGAAATGGCGATAGTTTCGGGGAACTAATGCTCAGTAACAAAGTAGACTACCCGAAAATCGCTAAAATTACGCAGGATTTTAAAGATACTTTCGATGTACGTAGAATTCGTATAGGTAAGCCTTATGTAATTTTAAAGTCAAAGGATACTACCGAGACAGCTCAGATTTTTATCTACGAGAACGATGCCATTAATTATACGGTGGTCGATTTAAGGGATAGCGTTGTCGCTTACAAGGATAAGAAAGCGGTGAAATATGTTGAGCGGGAAGCATCAGGGATTATAGAATCTTCTTTATCTGAAGCTATTTTGGAACAAGGAATAGATTATAATGTCACCAATAATTTATCTGAAGTTTATGCATGGACCATAGATTTCTTTAGACTGCAAAAGGGAGATAAATTTAAGGTGATCTATAAGGAAAAATACATCAACGATTCTATTTATGCCGGGGCGGGACCTATCGAGTCCGCTTATTTCGAGCATAACGGCAAGCCTATTTATGCCTTCGCCTACGAGAATGATTCTTTAAAGAATATTGTGGATTATTTTGATGAGGAGGCCAATAATTTGAGAAGAACATTCTTGAGGGCTCCAGTTAAGTTTAGTAGAATATCCTCAAGATATAATCTTAAAAGAAGAATCCGATATTATGGGTATAAATTACGCCCACATAAAGGAACGGACTATGCAGCACCAATTGGCACTCCGATTATGGCTACTGCAGATGGTACTGTTACAGAATCCACAAGACGCGGAGGTAATGGTAAATATGTGAAGGTTCGCCATAATGGCACCTATTCTACCCAGTATTTACATATGAAAAAGCAAAATGTGCGAAAAGGTGAGTTTGTACGTCAAGGTGATGTTATAGGATGGGTAGGAATGACAGGTAATACAGGTGGCCCACATGTTTGTTATCGCTTCTGGAGAAATGGCAGACAAGTAGATCCATTAAAAGAAGAATTACCACAAGCTGAACCATTACCTGAATCTTTACGTCCCGATTATTTTGCATTTATATCCCCTAAAAAGGACCAATTGGATTGCATAGAATATTTAGAAAAGCCTAAAGAAGAAGAACTGTTAACACTTAACGATAAAAATGTCATTACAGAACACTGACCCTACACAAACCCAAGCTTGGAAGAAACTTACACAACATTATAATACTTCGAAAAATTACCATTTAAAAGAACTATTCGCAACTGACAAAGACAGAGCGGATAAGTTCAGTACAAAGTGGAATGATTTTTTGTTCGATTTTTCCAAAAATAGAATTACCAAAGATACTATTTCCATTTTGCTCGAATTGGCCGATGAGGTTAACTTAAAAGATGCCATTACGAAATATTTTAGTGGGGAGGCCATTAATCAGACTGAGAATAGGGCAGTACTACATACGGCTTTGCGCGCTAAAAAATCGGATTCGGTTTTAGTTGATGGTGTTGATGTTGTTCCTGAAGTTTACCAGGTTAAAGAGCATATAAAATCTTTTACCAATGCCATTATTTCTGGTTCAAAGAAAGGTTTTTCAGGAAAAGCTTTTACCGATATTGTCAATATAGGCATTGGAGGTTCGGATTTGGGACCAGCAATGGTGGTCGAGGCATTGAAATTCTATAAAAATCACCTAAAAACACATTTTGTCAGTAATGTAGATGGGGACCATGTTCATGAAATTTTAAAGGAACTGAATCCTGAAACCACATTATTTGTAGTGGTTTCAAAGACTTTCACTACTCAGGAAACTTTGAGCAATGCCACAACTATTAAGAAATGGTTCTTACAACATGCGAAACAAGAAGATGTTCCCAAGCATTTTGCGGCTGTTTCTACGAATACCGAGAAGATAGCGGAATTTGGAATTGCTGCTGAAAATGTGTTTCCCATGTGGGACTGGGTTGGTGGTCGATTTTCGTTATGGAGTGCAGTAGGCATTTCAATTGCATTGGCAGTAGGGTATGAAAACTTCGATGCCTTATTGAAAGGCGCAAATGAAATGGATGATCATTTCAAATCGACCGAATTCGATAGTAATATTCCCGTGATAATGGCACTGTTGAGCATATGGTATAATAATTTTTATAATGCTGAGACCGAGGCGATTATTCCTTATACACAGTATTTGAGTAGGTTCTCAGCCTATTTGCAACAGGGAATCATGGAGAGTAATGGTAAGAGTGTTGACCGCAATGGCAAAACTGTTGATTACCAAACCGGGACAATCCTGGAACCAATTCCCAACATGCATTCTTTCAATTGATCCATCAGGGCACGAAATTGATTCCTGCTGATTTCATTGGATTCAAAGAATCGTTACATGGTGATACTGATCACCATAACAAATTAATGGCCAACTTTTTTGCCCAGACCGAGGCCCTTATGAATGGCAAAACAAAAGACGAAGTATTCATTGATTTGAAATACAAGAATCTTTCTGATGCTGAAATTGATACATTAGTCCCATTCAAGGTCTTTACGGGAAACAAACCAACGAATACTTTCTTGATCAACAAGCTCACTCCTAAGAATTTGGGAGCACTAATTGCTGCCTATGAACACAAGATTTTTGTGCAAGGAGTGGTTTGGAATATCTTTAGTTATGATCAATGGGGCGTAGAACTTGGAAAGCAATTGGCTACCAATATTCTAAAAGATATTGAAAATTCAGAAATGTCTGATCATGACTCCTCTACCTTGAATCTTTTGCAATCTTTTAAGAAATAAACTGCTATTTTTTCATTTCTTAATATAGGTTGATAACTTCTTATTTATCAGTGTTTATTATGCGAATTTTATGTTAAATTTAACATCGCAAAATTTAACTATGGCTTAATATGTAGGCAATAAAAATAATTCATTTTTGCGCCCAATATTAAACCAAATTAAACACTTAAAAAATGAAAAAAATGTACATGGCCTTAGCAGCATTTTTAATGACTGCTATTGCATTTTCACAAGGAACTATTACGGGAACCATTATCGATGGTGATTTAGGAGGGCCGCTTCCAGGAGCAAGCGTAGTTGTTAAAGGAACGACGAATGGCGCCTCTTCAGATTTTGATGGAAACTTTACTATTGAGGTATCTGAAAATTCAGGAACTTTGGTCGTTTCCTATATCGGTTATGTTAACACAAATTTTAAATTTACAAGCCTTGGGAGTATAGGTACTATTTCATTGTTGCCTGATGCTCAAGAATTGGGAGAAGTTGTTGTTACAGGTACAGGAATTATTGATCTTGCCGAAGATAGGCAAACACCAATTGCTGTTTCTTCAATTCCTGTAAAAATTATACAAGAAAAAATAGGTACTCAAGATATTACCATGACAATGGTAAATACACCTTCCGTCTATGTTTCCGGTCAATCAAGTGGTTTTGGGGATACAAACATGAGAGTTCGTGGTTTTGATCAGGATAACACAGCTTTTCTTCTAAACGGTCAACCAATTAACGGTATGGAAGATGGTTTAATGTATTGGTCAAATTGGTCTGGGTTAAATGATATTGCTTCCGCTGTTCAGATTCAGAGAGGTCTGGGTTCTTCTAAAATGGCAATTTCTTCTGTTGGGGGTACCGTCAACTTTGTGACTAAATCTACTGAAATGAAGCAAGGAGGTTTTGCCTACTCTACAATTGCCAATAATAACTACATTAAAACATCCGCTGGTTATAATACTGGTGTTTCTGAAAAAGGATGGGGCCTAAGCGTTATGCTTTCGCACTGGCAAGGAGATGGTTATAATGAAGGTAATTTTGGTGAAGGCCAGACGTATTTTATTTCTGCAGGTTATAGACCTAATGATTCCCATAATTTCAACTTTTTGATTACAGGTGCTCCACAGATTCATGATCAAAACTTTACTAAATCTATTTCAGACTATTTAGAGTATGGTTTACGATACAACAATAACTGGGGTACTTACAATGGGGAATACAAAACAGAAAGAAGAAACTTTTATCACAAACCGGTTGCTAACTTTAACTGGGATTGGATTATTAATGAAACGTCTAACTTATCAACTGTACTTTATGCCTCATGGGGTAATGGGGGTGGTACTGGTAATCGTGGAAACAGGATCAGAACTGATGAAGGTCGCATAGATTACGATGCTATTTACGCTCAAAATTCCCAGGTAACCGATGGTGATGCTGTTTATTTTGGTTCAGAAGACGCCTATGTAACACGTGCTTCCATGAACTTACATAGCTGGTATGGTTTGATTACTAACCTTGAAAAACAACTTTCGGATAATCTTACATGGAATGTTGGTTTTGATTTAAGAACGTACTACGGTAAGCATTTTAGGGTGGTTTCAGATTTTCATGGCTTAAATTCATGGACCGAAAATATTCGATTAAGAGATCAAAATAATAATCACGATACCTATGGTAGTTTTGGCACCTATAAATTTGTGACTGCTACAGAAAGCTTTAGGCCTTCAGGTTGGGCTGCTGCCTTCAATAGTTATTCAGACAATCAAAAAATTGCCTATAATAATGAAGAGCGAATTTCGTACGGAGGTTTGTTTACCCAATTGGAATATGGAACTGAAAAATTTTCTGCATTTTTCCAAGGGTCAGTTTCAAACCAATCCCACCAAAGATTTGACTTGTTTCAATATGCTGATCAGTCATTGATCAATGGAACATCATCTCAAGGCACTGATGAACCACTACCGGCTGGCATTACTCCAGGTACGGATTCTGAAAAAGTGAATAATTTTGGATATAATGCCAAAGCAGGTTTAAGTTATAGGCCAGATGAAGCCCACAGTTTTTATGTAAACACGGGTTACTATGATCGTCAACCATACCATGATAATATTTATTTGAATTTTACCAATCAAATAAACCCTTTGACTGAAAATGAAAAGATTTTTGGTTTGGAGGCTGGTTATGGTTTCACATCTCCTATGTTTTCTGCTAACGTAAACGTATATAGAACCTCATGGAAAGATAGGGTTGTTTCCAGCTCCGATATTGTTGATGATGTGGTTACCTTTGAAACCAACTTTGGAACCGAGCAATTACATTCCGGAGTTGAAGTTGATTTTAAACTAAGACCAGCAACAGGGTTTTCAATAAATGGTTTTGCTTCAGTAGGTGATTGGCTTTATAAGGGCGAAGCAGTAACCCAAGTTACTGATGAAGAGCGTAATGTTATAAGTACCGAAACCAATGACTTTGATGGTGGTAAAGTGGGTGGTGCTGCACAACTTTCTGGTGGTTTGGGATTCGCTTATAGAATCAACAAGAATTTCTCTTTCGATTCTGATTGGAGGTATTATGATAATCTTTATTCTGATGTTGGTGCTGTAAAAGACAATTTAAAGTTGCCTTCTTATAATTTATTGGATGCAGGACTTACTTTTAAAGTGGCTTTAGGTGCGGCTAAATTAAAGGCCTTAAAAATTAGGGGAAATATCAATAATGTTCTTGATACAGAGTATATCTCTAGATTATCAACAGCGAACTTTGTTGAGTCTGGCGATGAAACTTACGATGGTATCGCAGTTTCTAACCGAGGTTATTTTGGTTGGGGTAGAACTTGGAACCTTACCTTGCGTTATTATTTCTAGACTTTTAGCTTTGAATAATTATTGAATATAGAACCCTGACGGTACCGTCAGGGTTTTTTATGCTCAAAAAGTAGTATTTTTAGCAAACCAAAATTTAAAACTACTATGGAAGAACTAGGACTCGCACACCAATGGGCATTGGAATTACATTCGTATTTAGCTTATGTGGCACTTGCCGTTTTATTTCTGGCTGTAGCCAATGCCATAATGGGCTTGGTAGGTAATAAAGTATTCGCCGCACTTGGGAAAGATTTTCGCCTTAGCCTATTCGCCCTGATCGTTTGTCATTTACAACTTTTGGTAGGTTTGGTGCTTTTTTATGTATCGCCAAGCGGTTTGAGTGCTATACAGGAATTAGGAATGGGAGGAATGAATTCAGCAGCTCGTTTATTGGCCGTTGAACACCCTTTTATAAATATAATTGCCCTAGTACTGATTACGATTGGTTGGTCTAGACATAAGAAGTTTGTAGAGGGTAAGAAGAAGTTCAAGAGCATTGCCATTTTTTACGGGCTTGGATTGGTGCTTATCTTAAGCCGTATCCCTTGGGGACAATGGTTTAATTAATAATTAAGTTGAATTACCCTGACATAAAAGAGGGGTCTTTAAACAAAGGCAAAAACTGTATTTAATCAACGAAATATGAAAAATCTTATCACCTTAACAATTACACTACTATTGGTTTCAACGAGCATTACTTTCGCTCAAGAGCAGTCCTTATTTAACGGTGAAGACCTATCTGGGTGGACCATCTATGGCACAGAAAAATGGTACGTAGAAGACGGTCTATTGGTCTGTGAGAGTGGCCCGGACAAGCAATATGGGTATTTAGCCACCAATAAGCACTACAAAGATTTTACGCTTACGCTAGAGTTTCAACAAGAAGCCAATGGCAACAGCGGGGTTTTTGTTCGTTCTAAAGTAGATGGTACCAAGGTAAGTGGCTGGCAAGTAGAGGTTGCACCTCCAGGACACGATACAGGAGGGGTCTATGAGTCTTATGGCCGTGGTTGGCTGATCAAACCTGATCCAGAAAAAGACAAAGCCTTGAAAATGGGCGAATGGAACCAAATGAAAATCCGTCTTAATGGCGACAAATTGACCTCATGGCTCAACGGTGTTCAAATGGTAACCATAACCGATACTAAAATTGGTGCTGGCGAAGGCTCTATTGCCCTTCAAATACATGATGGTGGTGGTATAAAGGTGAAATGGAGAAACATTAAGATTATGACACCCCAGTAAGTTTTAAGGAACAGCTTTTATTAAATACATATAAACAGGAAAATGGTCGCTATACCCTCCTGTATAGTTGCCTCCTGAGTAGGTTCTAAAAGGATAGCCTTTGTATTTTCCCTTTTTAGTAAACAAATATGGGGCTGTGAAAACGTTCGCTTTCCAAAATCGATAAGTCCCTCCTTCTTTTTCCAATAAGTTAGCTGTAAAATGGAACTGGTCGAAAAGGTTCCATTTATCACGGTAAGCTAAAGAACCTACACCTTTTTTAAAAAGTTCCTCCATAGGATTAAAAAGGTCATTTTTTTCCAAATTCTTTTTCTTTCCTATCGTTTTCAAGATTTTCTTGAGACTATCATCTATAGGGTCATCATTCAAATCGCCCATGCTAATGATCTTTGCTGAATTGTCGATTTTTAAGATAGAATCAATGATTTTTTTATTCAATTTGGCTGCGGCCAATCGGTTAGGTTTACTACGTGCTGCGCCACCACTTCTTGATGGCCAGTGATTAACAATGCAATAGATCTGTTCATCATCCAACAAACCACCAACAACCAATTGGTCACGCGTATAATCCCTTTCACCATCTAGGTTCTGTAATAACAATCTGCGACTTTGGAAAGACGTTGGCAAAAAATTTGCTTTCTTATAAATAAAGGCTACATCAATACCTCGTTCATCAGGGGAATCAAAATGAATAATACCATAGTCCATTTTTTGCAGCTTGGGATGGCTTACCAAATCTTCCAAAACTTTTTTATTTTCAATCTCGCAAAGACCAATTATATCTGGAGATGTTTTGGATTCTTTAAATCCTATATGGGAAATAACTTTAGAAATGTTTTCAATCTTTTGGTTATACCTTTCTTGGGTCCAATGATCTTTACCCTCAGGAGTACGGTCATCATCGAAGGTCAGGGAATCGTTTATCGTATCGAACAGATTTTCAATATTATAAAAGGCTACAACGCGTATTTTATATCGCTTTTGTGCCTGCCCGACAAATGTTAATAGAAATACAATAAGAGCTATAGTTTTGATTTTCATTCGATTAAATATTGATTCGCTTCATTTGAATTTGGGTAACCTGCGCAATTTAAATTCCAAGTCTGCAAGAATTATGCAGTGTGGACAAGTATATTAGATTCGTTATGATGTCAAATAGTCGACTCATATCTGAAAATGCTAAGGAACTTTAAACCATATTCCCCCTTATGCTAAGAGCTTCATGAGGCATTGAATCAACTTTGTAAGTATACCTAAATTCAAATGCGTCTTTTTCTTATTTCATTTTTAGTCCTATTCGGTTATCAAACCTTTAATGCACAAGAAATATCGGTCATTTTGGGCAAGGTTTTGGATAGTAGATCAAGAGAACCGCTTTCGAACTGTATCATGTATATCGAAGACACACAGGTTTCGACCAAATTTGGGCCTGAATTGGAATTCAGACCGCCAATTTCGTTTTTAGGCGCGTATATTCTGAATATTTCTTCGCCCAACTTTATCACCAAAAGAATTCCGATTACATTGGAAAATCAAGTACTGGATTTAGGCATTATTTATCTGGAAAAGGATATTACAATTGAAAAAACAGATAATTTAATTACACTTACTGATTCTGATTTTTCTGATGAGGAAAGTTCCTCTGTGAGTTCAGGATTACTACAGGGTACAAGGGATATTTTTCTAAGAAAAGCTGCTTTTGATTTCGGCCAGGCGTTTTTTCGTGTACGAGGCTACGATTCCCAAAACGGAAAAGGATGCCAATGAACAAATTTTTTGATGGCCGTCCTCAATGGAACAATTGGGGAGGTTTGAACGATGTTACAAGAAATCAAGATTATTCACATGGTCTTGATGCTTCTGACTATACTTTTGGAGGAATTTCAGGAAACACCAACATTGATACCAGACCTTCTGGCTTGCGTCCTGGATTTCGATTCTCGACATCGGTTTCTAATAGAACCTATACGGGTCGCTTAATAGCAACTTATACCTCACCCAAACAAGAAAATGGACTAGCCTATAGTATTTCCGCTTCACGAAGATGGGCTAAAGAAGGATATATTGACGGTACGTTGTATGATGCATATTCCGTATTCGGAGCTCTAGAATATCGTATTAACGCCAAAAATAGTATAGTTGCCACTGCAATATTGGCTTCGAACAGGAGGGGCCGCTCATCAGCGATTACTGAGGAAATATTTAATTTGGCAGGCAGAAAATACAATCCCTATTGGGGATACCAAAACGGAGATATTCGAAATTCAAGAGAGCGAAAAATTGCTGAGCCGATTGTTCTACTAAACCATTATTTGGAAACAGATAAATTCAACTGGAATACAGGGGTTTCGTATCAAACAGGAATCAATTCTAGAAGCAGATTAGGATATTATAATGCACCCAATCCAGATCCTACCTATTATCGGTATTTACCTAGTTTTTACATTAATAGCCCTATTGGCGCCAATTTTATTAGTGCAGATTTAGCGAAACAAGGATTTTTAGAAAAAAAACAAACTTATTGGGAAGATATCTATACTGCCAACGCCAATGATAAAGCGGCATATGTTTTATATGATGATGCTGTAGAAGATAGTCAGTTCGCTATAAATAGTGTTGGGAACTTGACTATAAATGACCATTTTCAATTTGATTTTGGGCTAAAT
>RCND010000536.1_pt1 | contig 22082 bp, 24 predicted proteins | sample 2041351 | NCBI WGS metagenome assembly RCND01 (sample SAMN09708230, study PRJNA481090) | Marine sediment metagenome, whole genome shotgun sequencing project. | biome: marine sediment; feature: ocean; material: sediment; isolation source: Sewage treatment plant 12B marine sediment (STP12B) ... | reverse complement strand
GCATTTCTGAGTACCTTATTGAGCTTAATCCCCCAAACATGAAATGCTTTCTCCTCCTCCTATTCATGCTCCCTTTCTTCTCATATGGTCAAGGCCATGCTATTGACAAGAAAAACGCACAAAATGTAATATCCTCGCTTGAGCAAACGCCTGTAATTGTGAACAGTATTAAGATTAAAAGGATGTGGAAAGTATACAAACTAGACAAGGTAATGAAGTCAAAATTTAATCACGATGTGGTGCAGGTAAAATATACTATGAACGGCATAAAAAAGATTAAAATATTTGACTTAAGCCTAATAGAAATGGATCAAAATTCATATGAACTTGCTACAGTTGATTAGGTGTCATAAAAACCCACCTGTGTTTCACAACAGAGAGCATAATAAAAATACTAATTAAACTTGATTTCTGAATACAAAAAGACTGCTGTAAAGCAGTCTTTTTTTTTTTTTTTAGAACAATATTGTATGGTTAAAATGAATGTATAAATCAGATCATTTTTAAATTATTCACTTCCTGTTCAGTCAAATGACGCCACACCCCTCTTCCAATATTTTTCTTGGTAAGTCCGGCAAAGATCACTCGATCAAGTTTGATAACGTGGTAACCAAAATGATCAAAGATTCTTCTAACGATTCTATTTCGTCCTGAATGAATCTCAATTCCAACCTCGAATTTGGGTTTATTTTCTATATAAGAAATCTTATCAACGAATACCATTTTACCGTCGAGAACGAAGTTTTCAGAGATCTTTTTTAGATCTACCATCGACAATTTCCTGTCAAGGGTAACTTGATATAGTTTTTTAACCTGATGCTTGGGATGCGTCAGTTTTTTAGCCATTTCTCCATCATTGGTAAATAGCAAGAGACCAGTAGTTTCTCTGTCAAGTCTACCCACAGGATAAATCCTTTCTTTTGTTGACCTATGAATTAACTCCATGACCGTTTTCCGATTTCTTTCATCATCCATGGTGGTAATATAATTCTTAGGCTTGTTAAGTAATACATATCGTTTAGCCTCAGGACTAATCAACACATCATCAAACCTAACCTCATCACCAGGTTTTACTTTGTACCCCATTTCAGTGATGATCTTACCGTTAACTGAAGCACTTCCTGCACCTATATAAGTGTCAGCTTCTCTTCTTGAGCAAATACCTGAATTGGCAATATACTTGTTAAGTCTGATTTCATCCGAATCACTTGTTTTTTTAAGTTTTGAGGGTCCTTTTTTATAAGATTTGACTTTTTCCGGATGGGGTCTGAAGTTCTTATCCTTTGATTTTCCTTTAAAAGATCCTGAAGTTGAAGAACTTGATTCTCTTTTTTTTGCATTGCTGTCAGCGTCTCGCTCCTGTCGTCCTCTCGACGAGTTGTTTTTTGCGGTCATTTGTAAATTTTTTGCAAAAGTACGAAATCAATTGAAGTTAACCGAATATTTTTATACGTTGAGAATTCGTTTAATAATCACTGAAGTATCGATCAGCATTAAGCTCAATACACCAATTAGGATAATAAGTTTAATGGTGTTATGAAGAATAACATAGTCTTTTTTTGTCTTTGCTTTCCATAAATAAATAAGGAAGAAGAAAAAGACTATCCCCACAAAATAAAAATAATACTTCATCATTCCCATCTCAGGATATTCCCAAAGAAAATAAACCGGATTCATGGTCAGGAATATGAGTAGGGTAATTAAAATTTTAGTGAAATGTTCTCCGTAGGTTACTGGAATGGTTTGGTAATCCTGAACAATATCTCCTTTGATATTCTCCAGATCTTTTAATAATTCTCTGATCATCAAAACGAAAAAAAGAAAGGCCGCGTGGGTAAAGATGATCGTTGAGAAGTTTTTGTAATAAATGAATATTGCAAAAAAGGGTAAAATAGTCAAGATGGAAGCCGAAAAGAGACCCATTAATGGGTATTTTTTCAATTTGTGGGAATACAACCATATCAGGAAAATATAAACGGCAAAAAACAGGGCAGCGCGCCATGACACCAAAAAGCCAAATACGACACCAATAAAATTGAGAAAGAAATAGATCTTCAACTTAATTTTTTGACTAACAATACTGTCGATTTTTGATTTTATAGGTTTATTGATTCGATCCTTTTTACTGTCATAAAAATTATTGATAATATATCCTGAAGCAATTACACAGATGGTAGCTAGTACCAAAAAGTATAGGTCAAGGTTAAAAATAACATCACCCAAAGACAGATCAGGAGAAAAAATAAAAATGGCAGTCAAATACTGAGCCAATACAAGGACGGCAATATTATAACCCCTTACCACGGAAAGTAAGCTTAGAAATTTAAAGAAAAGCGAATATTTATTTTGAGACTTAGGTTCTTTTTTCAAACCATTATTAGAAGCATCCATAATTTAGGGATGATTAAAATCTATATACCATTTCCAATTTATAGTTTTGCAGCAATTTTTTGGTTTTCTCATAGTCTTCTGTAAACCCTAAAATATAGCCACCACCTCCTGAGCCGCAAAGTTTTAAATAGTAATCATTTGTTTCAATCCCTTGTTGCCATAATTGATGAAAGGAGTCGGGGATCATTGGTTTGAAGTGCTTAAGGACAACCTTTGACAATTTTTTTACGTTGCCAAATAAAGACTTTACGTCGCCATGTAAAAAGTCATCTATACAATTATCGGTATAACGCGCAAAATCACGGTCTATCATTTTTCTGAACCCTTCATTTTTCATCTTGTTCATAAAAATATTAACCATAGGTTGGGTTTCACCTATCATTTCTGAATCCAATAGGAATACAGCTCCTTTTCCTTCTTTTTGAGAGGGTATACCAGTAGCTTCTAAATTATCTTTAGAATTGATCAGGATCGGTAAACTCAGATAGGAATTCAACGGATCCAAGCCAGAACTTTTACCATGGAAAAAAGATTCCATTTTCGAAAAAATCGATTTAAGCTTTAGTAATTTATCTCTGGTCAGGTTTTCAAGAACTGTGATCTTATCATCTGCGTATTTATCGTATACAGCAGCAACTAAGGCTCCTGAACTTCCAACACCATATCCTTGAGGAATACTGGAGTCGAAATGCATATTGCGATCTATATCAGCTTTAAACTCATCCAATCTCAATTGAATATCGGTGTCTTTTAAAGCAGCGAGATAGTGATAAAATGTTTCTAATTTTTTATTGGAATCATCTGCCTTTTCGGATGTGTCATCAGATATGATCAAGGCACCTTGATATGAATTATAAGGAATTGCCAAACCCTTAGAATCTTTTATGATGCCATACTCTCCAAACAAGAGGATCTTAGCGTAAAAAAGGGGGCCGTTCATTTCGTTCATTTAATTAATTGGCTACAAATATAAGTGAAAAATGTTTTTGATTCGTAAATGCTTGCCTTATAAACGAATAAATTACTCAAATCTTATATTTTTCAATTGCGATTCTTATCTATTGTATATGGAATGCTCCAGAACCTGCCTTGTCCTGAATAGACTGCTTGTTTTCACAAAAATAGATTAAATCACTCATTATGAAGCTGTTGACTAACCCCTTATCTTTCTCAGGAAACAGCACGTGCACATTGGCACCAGCATCCAAAGTAAAACAAATATGAGTAGCAGAAGTCTTTCTGAAATCCCAGATTCTTTCAATGATCTCTAAAGTATTGGGCTTCATTAATATGAAATAAGGATCTGAGCACATCATCATGGCATGCAAAGACAAGGCTTCTTTTTCGACAATATCAATGAATGCGTCGAGATCACCATTTTTAAGAATCGGGATCATCTTGCTCATATGATCCTGTGCTTGCGCAAATCTTGCCTCCGCAAAGGGGTGTCCTATCATAAGGTTATGGCCAATTGTTGAAGACACTTGTTTCTCTCCTTTGTCAACCAGAAGAATGGTGTCATTAAATGTTGTAAATACCGGGTGAATATCTCCGGGATATCGAATGCCAAATTCATCGCTACTGCCCATAACTTCTGGATGCTGCCCCCAAACAACCATGGGTCCTTCAATACTTCTCGCTGCACTTCCTGATCCCAATCTAGCCAAAAACGATGCTTTTTGAAAAAAATCAGACTCAGTCAGATGGGGATCCATTATTTTTTGAAGGCTCATCAAACAAAGAGCTAAAGCACTCATACCACTGGCACTTGAAGCGATGCCACTGCTATGAGGAAAGGAATTTTCTGTAACAATGTCGAATTTATAATCCTTTATAAACGGCAAGTAGTCGACAATTCTACTAAAGAAACTGTCGATTTTTGGTCTAAAGCTTGTCTTTTCTTCTCCCTCAAAGAATACCTTAAAATCAAAAGATTTGGATGGAGTCTGTTTAAGAGAATAATTTAATCTGGTTGTGGTATGACAGTTGGATAGGGTAAAGCTGATTGAAGAATTTTTAGGAATCTGAGGGTCAGTTTTCCCCCAGTATTTTACCAGTGCAATATTACTTGGACTCTGCCAGCTTACACTTCCTTCCTTTAAGTTAACAATATCCTTAGACTCAAATATAAATTTATTCTCAATCAAAATTTGAAATGTTTCAGCAAAGATAATTTTTTAGCTAAACATTATCTAATCTATGTTTGACATCATTTTTATAAGTCCTGCTTATAGGAATGGCCTTCTTATTAATTTCGATAAATTCTTGTGTAAAAGAGTCAATTTTGCGAATCGCTACAATATAGGACCTGTGAACCCTTAAGAAGTCATTTTTAGGCAATTTGGCCTCGATACTTGTGATCGTCTCTCGGGTTACAATCACCTTATCATCCAGATAAAGCTTGAGATAGTCAGACAAGCTTTCTATATAATGAAGCTCTGAAAAATTAATTTTAATCATTTTTCTGTCAGACCTGACAAAAATAAAATCTGATTTTTCTGAATTCAGTTCAATTTGCTGATCAATCTTTGGTAACAGATGTTCATGCTGGTACTTACTGATTGACTGGATAAGTCTTTCAAATGAAATAGGTTTTAGCAAATAATCGACAGCTCTGAGATCAAATCCATCTATTGCATATTCCCGATAGGCAGTTGTAAAAATGATCTTAATTTTTTTATTAATGGATTTCGCAAAAGAAAGGCCGGATATTTCCGGCATATTGATATCGAGAAAAATCAGATCAATATTCTTAGCATTCAATATATTAAAAGCTTCGATTGCATTTTTACAGGATCCTTCTACTGAAATTGATTCAATTTTTTTCAAATGATTTTCTAAAATCTCACGTGCCATCGGTTCGTCATCAACGATGATACAACTAATAATATTTTTCAAATCAGACATCATTTATGTTTTCAATTAACAAATCAACCACAAACCAATTATCTTGAGTCTTTACATCAAGTTTATATGCATTAGGATAAATTAAATCTAGTCTTTTTTTTATATTTTGAAGTCCAATCCCTGATTTTTTATCAGGATCATCTTCTGGTTTGACCGTATTTTTTATTTCGAAATGTAAGGTGTCATTATTGAGTATAATTTTAATATCAACTTGTAAATAGCCATCAATTAAATTGCCGTGTTTAAAGGCATTTTCAACAAATGGAATCAGTAGCATAGGAGGGATCATCTTATGTTGATCAGTATTTTCTGTTAAAAAAGAGACCTTAAGTGTATCTTGAAATCTGATTCTTTCAAGAGCGATGTACTCCTTGAGATGCATAATTTCCTCTTCCAGGCTTACCTTGGGTTTATTCACCTGATAAAGAATATAGTCAAGTAAATTGGAAAGCTTTAGAATGATATCAGGTGTGTTAGCGGATTGCTTTAATGCAAAACCATAAATCGTATTCAAAGTATTGAATAAAAAATGTGGATGAATTTGTTTTTTTAGATATTGTAATTCCTGATCCTTTAATTGTAACTGTGTTTCAAGAATCTTGTTTTGAAGTTCTTTATTTTTTGATTCGATTTTGAAATTATGATTTAAAAGATTCACAAAGCTTACTAAGAGCACAATGAGATATACCAAAATAAGGACAAATACATAATTCCTGCTCATAGGTGGCATCTGGTCGATGTTCAGATTTGATAAAAAAACAAGACTTGTAAATATGGTCATGAGTATAAGCCAGGTAGACATGATAATAGTGTAAATACTATATAGGATAAAAAGAGCATACTTTTTGACCAAAAGGTATTTAGGAATCAGATAGTACACAACAAAATAGGTGGTGATCATGGTAACCGGCAAGAGAAAAATGGAAAACCAGGTAACAAAGTTGGCATCTGAAGAATTATAACTAAAAAAGTAGACATAAAAAAACCATACTCCGACCCAAAAGAGAAAGTGAACAGCGATAAACCTTGAATTGATAAATTTGCTAAAATCCATTTGCTGCAATTTCCATATTTTATTTCAATTGTAGGTTTTAATTTGGTGAATGACTAAATTTGGTAAGGATTCAACCAAGTTTGTAATACAATTTACAATTCGATCGATACTTTCGTCAAATCCATAGCTAATTCCTTAATTCGTCGCATAAGATTTTGGACAGCTATAGATTTGAGTATTTTTGAGCTTATTAATTTAAAATCTACACACTATGTTATTTGATCGTTTGAATGAGGGCGGCCCATTTTTTATGTACCCGCTATTATTAATTCTAATTTTAGTTATCATACTAATTGTAAAAGGGTTTTTACAAAAAGGGTCAGTTGACAAAACCATCAGCTTGATCAGCTCAATTGCCTTATTTGCTATTGTTTGGGGCTTTCTGGGACAAATCATTGGATTAATTGGTGCCTTTGACGCTATTGAATCTTATGGGGATATCTCGCCAGAGATAATGGCCGGAGGATTAAAGATCGCCTTCCTTGCACCAGTTTTTGGTATGTTCTGCTTCCTTGTTGGCAGATTGGGGATTATCATTCTTACCTGGATGAAAAAGGATTGATTTCCTTTAAAAGAAGATAGTAATTAAGATATTCATTTCCTGATCGAAATGGATATCTTTGCTTAAAAACAAAAATGAACAGAAAGATAAAATTGATCTGGGATTTTAGAGGGCCCGATGCCCTGGAAATAGCCAAGCACCATATCATTCACCTAGAAGAATTTGCCTTAAAAGAGGATTTGCCCTTCCATTCAACAGGTGCTGAACCTGTTTCTGAATTATATTGCATGGCTTATATTACTGTAAATGAATCGGAGATGATTACCTACAGGGATGCCTTAATCCCTCACCGGGGAGAAGTTGCTAAATAAAAACTTGAGAATTATTTTTTGTGCAAATATTAATCGTATATTTGCGATTAACTATGAATAGGCTTATGAAACGATCGATTAAAGATTTTGATTATTCAAAAGACACTGAGCAATTGGCCAAGTTTGCCAAGGCACTAGGTCATCCGGCACGCATTATTATTCTGAAGCATTTAAGTAATCAGAGTTGTTGTTTTACAGGAGATTTACTAGAGGTACTTCCATTAGCACAATCGACGGTGTCACAGCATTTAAAAGAACTAAAGGAAGCGGGGTTAATAGTAGGAGAAGTGAATCCTCCCAAAGTAAAATATTGCATCAATACCATTAATTGGTCTGTTGCCCAGAAATTATTTTCATCTGTTTTTGAAGAAGATTTTTCAAAAATTAATTGTTGTTAGCGGCATGGTTGATTTGATAGATATTCAAATAATGAGCCCAAATGATTGGAGGTCCGTTTCAGAAATTTACAAAGAAGGGATAGAAACCGGAATGGCAACTTTTGAAAAGGAGGTTCCAACATGGAAAAACTGGAACATAAACCATATTGAAGCATGTAGGTTGGTAGCTAGGATCAATAATGAAATAATCGGATGGGCAGCGCTTTCGGCAGTATCTTCCCGATGTGTTTATGGAGGTGTGGCTGAGGTGAGTCTTTATGTGACAAGAAGGGTAAGAGGAAGAGGAGTTGGCCAACAACTTTTGATACAATTAATTTCAAAGAGTGAATCTGCAGGTTACTGGACCCTGCAATCTGGAATATTTCCTGAAAATAAGGCTAGTCTGAGCCTCCATGAAAAAATGGGCTTTAGAAAGATAGGTTTTAGAGATAGAATAGGACAACTTGATGGTGTTTGGAAAGATAACATCTTATTGGAACGAAGAAGCAAAAACACAGGACTGTGAAATGAGGTAAACCCAATAAATAGGAGTGGACCAAACATATAAATTTTAAAAACGGATATCATGAAGGTAAAAGAATTTATAACAGTTTTGACTGAACATAAAGGAAAAGAATTATTGTTTTCATATGCTCAGGACCAATTGATTGGGTCTAATTATCATTTGACTGAAGTTAAAAATGTTCAGTTTGATACCACTGATTGTGGTGGTAAGACTAATTTTTGGGAGGAAACCCATTTCCAGCTTTGGGAAAGCCCAAGTGAATTAGGAAAAAGCAGCTATATGACTACTGATATAATAGCCGCAATAATTGCTAAGGTCGATGGAATAAAACCAATAAAACAAGGAACAGAATTGAAATTTGAATATGGCAATGATATTTTTGCTACGTCTGTTATGCCAGTAAAGGAAATTGAATTTGATGAAAAAAGAGTTTATGTTAAATTATTTGCAGAGGCAACTCGATGTAAGGCTGAAGATGTTTGTGGATTATCTGCGGTTGATAGAGATGCAGAAAGCCCTATATTTGAACAGCAAAAACCAAAAATTAAACATTCCAGCTCACAAGCCATGTCCTCTTGCGAACCAAACAGCGGATGTTGTTAATTCAGAAACATAATTATGGCATTATTTGCAAAAATCGAGGGGTATATTTCAAACTTAAATGTAAAAAGTATACCCAATGATAGAAAAAAAATACTTCAAATACTTGCAGATTTTATTCGTGAAAAGGCGAAAACCAACGATGAGATAAGTCTTAATTTTATTTGTACGCATAATTCCAGAAGAAGCCATTTGTCTCAGGTCTGGGCACAAACACTTGCCCATTATTTCAGGGTGACAAATGTTTTTTGTTATTCCGGCGGAACCGAGGCAACTGCTTTGTTTCCGATGGTTGCAGAAACGTTAAAAAGTACTGGTTTCGAAATTAAAAAACTATCAGAAGGCGATAATCCTGTTTACAGCATTAAATATTCAGAAAATCAACATCCGGTCATAGGTTTTTCTAAAAAAATGGATGATCATTTCAATCCTAAATCAGGATTTGCAGCCGTTATGACATGTTCTCAGGCGGATAAAGGTTGTCCAATCGTTCCGGGTGCTGAAAAACGGATACCCATCACATTTGAAGACCCAAAAGCATTTGATAATACGCCACTACAGGCTGAAAAATATTCTGAAAGAAGTATGCAGATTGCAACTGAAATGTTTTACGTTTTCTCTAAAATTCAATCTTAATGGCATCAAAAAAATTAAGTTTTCTTGATAGAAATCTAACCTTATGGATTTTTGTAGCAATGGCTATTGGAGTTGGAGTGGGATATTTTTTTCCTACTTTCCCAGACTTTGTTAATTCATTTAGTAGTGGGACAACTAATATTCCGATTGCCATCGGACTGATTTTAATGATGTATCCACCCTTGGCAAAAGTTAAATACTCACTATTGCCTAAAGTTTTCAAAAACACAAAAATACTTTCAATTTCCTTAGTGTTGAACTGGATCATTGGTCCTGTTTTAATGTTTGTTTTGGCAATTACATTCTTAAGAGATTACCCGGAATATATGGTAGGATTGATCTTGATTGGACTGGCCCGTTGCATTGCGATGGTCTTGGTTTGGAATGACCTTGCTGAAGGGAGTAGCGAATACGGCGCAGGACTGGTTGCACTAAACAGTATTTTTCAAGTTTTTGCCTATAGTTTTTACGCCTGGATCTTTATAACAATTCTGCCGCCGTATTTCGGATTTGAAGGAGCCATTGTTGACATTTCAATAGGAACAATTGCAGAAAGTGTTGCTATTTATCTGGGGATACCTTTCTTGGCAGGTATCATGAGTCGTTTGGTTTTGGTAAAACTCAAAGGTGAAAAATGGTATACGGAAAAGTTTATACCAATGATTTCACCATTAACATTGATTGCCTTATTGTTTACCATTGTGATCATGTTTTCGTTGAAAGGTGAATTAATCGTTGAAATCCCGATGGATGTACTTATTATTGCCATACCCTTACTTATTTATTTTTCATTGATGTTTATCATTGGTTTTTTTGTAACCAAAGCAGTGGGAGCCGAATATGATGAAACTGCTTCTGTGGCATTTACAGCGGCTGGAAATAATTTTGAATTGGCAATTGCGGTTGCAATAGCAGTTTTTGGATTGAATTCGGGGCAGGCATTTGCAGGAGTTATTGGTCCCTTGGTAGAGGTTCCTGCATTGATTTTGCTGGTAAAGGTTTCGTTTTGGTTAAAAAGGAAATATTACTAAATATTCGTTTACAATTATATCAAATGAGCTAATTGAATTAAGTTGATTCTGATGAATTCCTGAATTGTAATTCACGGAGTTTCTGCAATGGCTTTGGCTGCAAGAAATCCTCCGGTCCAGGCATTTTGAAAATTAAACCCTCCTGTCAAGCCATCAATATTAAGTACTTCTCCCGCAAAAAACAGGTTCGGGTGCAATTTACTTTCAAAGCGTTTAAAATTGATCTCTTTAAGGTCTACGCCACCGGCTGTAACAAATTCTTCTTTAAAAGTAGTTTTCCCATGGGAGTTAAAGCATGTATTAGTTAGTTTTTTGCTGAGTAGTTCAAGTTCTTTATTTGATACATCTGACCAGTTTTTATCCTTTTGAATACCTACAGCAAGAACTAACTTGGACCACAGTCTTTTTGAAATTTCTACAAAAGGAGACTTAAGCAAAAGCTGTTTCTTTGGAGTGTTTGTTTTACATGTTTTTAGAGCTTCCAAAACCTGTTCAAATGTACTGTTCAGCCAATTGACCTTTACCGAGAATTGATAGTTCAACTGAGCCAATTCCAGTGCAGCAAATGAAGATAACTTAAGTATAGCCGGCCCACTCAGACCCCAGTGAGTGATAAGTAAGGGCCCATGACTTTCAAAAAGACCATCTTCAATGGAGACTAAGGCATTTGGCACTGATATTCCTGGTATATCTGTTAGTATCGGATCTTTAATGTTAAAGGTAAATAAAGATGGAACCGGTTCAATAATATGATGACCCAATTGCTTGATCATGTCCCATATTTGTTTATTTCCACCTGAGGCAATTACTAATCTGTCTGCCTGGTATTGATCGTTTTTGGTATTGATCAGAAAGCAGTTTTCTGTTTTCTCAATACGATTGACATTTTGATTATACACTACTTCAACTCCTGCCTTATCAGCACTTGAAAGAAAGCAGTCAATGATGGTTTGAGAGCTGTTTGATTCAGGGAACATTCTCATATCATCTTCAATTTTAAGTGGGATGCCTCGTTGTTCAAACCACTCTATCGTATCTCCTGTCATAAATGTATGAAAAGGGCCCAGTAACTCTTTTTTCCCTCTAGGGTAAAACTCTATAAGCTCTTTAGGATCAAAACAGGCATGGGTCACATTGCATCTACCTCCGCCCGACACTTTAACCTTTTGAAGGACCTTACTACTTTTTTCCAGAATGGTGACCTTTAGATCAGGATTTGATTCGGCCATATTGATTGCTGCAAAGAACCCTGCAGCACCTCCACCAATAATAATCACTTCGGTCTTTTTATTCATAGTGTTTTAATCATCGATGTATATGGAATAACGGTGTGAAACCCCTTTTGATTGAAATAAGTTGTTGTTGATTCATCTCCGGCAGCTAAAACAAAGTCGCCTCCCCAGGCACCTAAGCTTTTGATCTGACCTTTAAAATCAGGAAACAGTCTTTGTTGAACGGGCTCTATATCAAGAATTCTTGCAAGCATTGATTCGTGTTCTTTAAGCAGCTTTTTAAAGTCAATAAGCGTTTCCACTGATAAAAGTTTTTCCGATAAAATGGAAATGTCTTTGATCATTTCCTGCGCTACTTCTTTCTTTTTATAGGCCTTAATACTCTCACTACTGATCTGTTTTTTGTTGAGATACACAAAATAAAGCTGATCCTTAAATGGCGGGTCAAAGCTGACTGGTTCAAACTTAGGTGAACCATGATCCAATGCATATAAAATTGCCTGATCATTTTTGGCACAGGCAATGTCGTAACCACTGCCCCCAAAACTGTTAAATAACAATTCAAAGGCATTTGTTTCAGACCATTGCGCAATATTATTGATCAACGTTGAAGAGCTGCCAAGCCCCCAATCACGTGGGAATTGCAGTTTGGTTATGACACGGACTCCTTTGGTACTACTCAAGAATTTTGTATTTGCTTTTTTGGCTTCCAATAAGATACGTTGCAGGGTCGTTGCTACGCTTTCTTGTCCTCTAAAACTGATCAATGTAAGATTTGGTAAGCTGAAAGTTCCTTCAAACCAACTATTACCGCTTTCATCCAAACTTTCCCACAATAAAACACCTTCTAATGTTGAAGAATGTAGCGTCATTTCCTGACCTAAAGAGGTTGGTAATGCTAAACCTTTGGCACCGTCAAGGATCAGGTATTCACCACTCAACAATAATTTTCCGTTACTATAGAATCTTTGCATCTTAATTTGCTGGGCTTATTGAAGCGTTCGATACGTGTTATTCTTCATCTTTATTGTAAATCGGCAGGACCAAAAAAGAAAGTCCGCCAAAGAAAAGCACCATTACTGTTTGTGCCGTCCACATAATCCAACCAAACGCAAGTGCCGGATTCTCATCAATACCATAAAGTGTGAGGGCACTGGCTACAAAGATAGGATATGTTCCTAATCCGCCGTTGGTAAGTGCCATACTCAAGCCTCCTACTACAAAACCTACAATGATGGCTCCGAAGGCAAGATGTGTGGTTTCAGGAAGCGCAAAGGTGACTGCATAGAACATCAGTACGTACATTACCCAGATAAATAAGGTATGAAAAATAAAAGCCCACTTCTTTTTCATTTTAAAAATACTGACAACTCCTTGGATCAGACCAAGAATAAAAGTTTGAATTTTTACAGCGAATGGATGCTTGGATTTCCTGATCAACCAAACGAACAAGACGGCAAGAATTGTCAATAATCCGATAATATACCAGGTATAGTTTGTGCTTGAAACATCTTCTTTAAAAAGATAGGATGAAAGAAGTTCTGTTTGATATATAAAGGCCAACCCTATGATTGCCAGTAACATAATGACATCTGCAACTCTTTCGGAAACTATGGTACCAAAAGCTTTTTCAAAAGGAACGTGTTCATATTTTGAAATGGTTGTGGCTCTTACAATCTCACCTGCCCTGGGTACTATCAAATTGACAAGATAGGCTACTAAAACCGCCATGATATTATTGGCAAATTTTGGTTTGTATCCTAATGGATCCAGCAGAAATTGCCATCTGTATGCTCGAGACAAATGACTGAGGACACCAAGTAATAAGGAACAACCTACCCACCAATAATTGGCAGTTTTAAAGGAGTTTTTGATCGCCTCGATATCAGTTGGTTTTAACTTTGATAGTGAATACCAAATCAGAAACACCCCTAAAGCGATAGGAAGTAAGGTAAAAATGATCTTTTTAGGACTGATTTTCAAAAACTATGTTAATGAATTATCTTTTTCATTTGGGAAAACGATAGCAGGCTTGAATAATTTAGCATCTTCAAATTCAAGCGAAGCATAGGCTATAATAATGATGATATCGTCTTTGGCCACTTTTCTTGCGGCAGGTCCGTTAAGAATGATGTCACCACTTTTTCTTTCCCCTCTTATGGCATATGTTATAAATCTTTCTCCATTGTTAATGTTAACAATATGGACTTTCTCTCCTTCAATAATATTGGCTGCATCCATAAGATCTTCATCTATGGTAATACTTCCAATATAGTTCAAATCAGATCCCGTAATTCTTACGCGATGAATTTTTGATTTTACAACGTCAATAGTCATTTTTTGCTTAAAAATTTAACGATGCAAAGTTACTTAATTTAGAGCTATGTTGTCTATTAATCTGACCTTGTCGGCAAAAACGGCAATAAAAGCCCTGTATTTGGTATGATCAATAATTTTATCAGCTGACTTAAGTGTTTCTATATCAGTTATATCGAAATATTCCAAATCCAATTCAGCGTTTTGTATGAATTCATTTTTAACAAAACTTTTAACTTTGCCCAGATCGCCAATGTCGAAGAGTTTTTTACTTTTTAGCAGTGTCTGATAGATTTCCGGTGCGGCAAGACGCTGTTCTTGACTTAGTCTTGTGTTTCTTGAACTCATGGCCAACCCGTCATTTTCTCTATAGATACCAACTGCAACTATTTCAATTGGAAGTGATTCCAGGGCAACCATTTTTTTAATAATCATTAACTGCTGGTAATCTTTTTCTCCAAAATAGGCTTTGTCTGGTTTTGTAATTAAAAAGAGCTTTTTAACAATGGTCGCAACTCCATCGAAATGGCCTATCCTGAATTCTCCTTCCATAACTTTATCAAGCCCTTCAAAGTCAAATGATTCTGATTTCGTTTTACCTTGATAAACTTCCAGTATACTGGGGGTAAAAACATAATCACATCCTATCGATTCCAGGGCCTTAAGATCGGCATCAAGAGTGTTTGGATAATTGACAAGATCTTCCTTTTTGTCAAATTGAGTTGGGTTAACAAAAATGCTAACAATGATTAAATCGTTTTCTTCTTTAGCGCGTCTGATTATGGAAAGATGTCCTTCGTGAAGGGCTCCCATGGTTGGCACAAGTCCCAACGTAGAATTTTGATCTATATCGGATAAACTTTGCTGAAGAGATTTTATAGTTTTAAAAACCTCCATTTTGCTGTTAAATATTGTTAATTGAACCGTCAAACTTAAGATTTTAATTCGAATATCGCATATATTTTTGTAATTTTGCAGCGATCCAAAATAGAATGATAAATGAAAGATAAGAGAATCCTTTATATTTCGTCTGAATTAACCCCGTATTTGCCGGAAACTGAAGTGTCAAAAATGGCATTTGAAGTACCTAAGGAAATGCATCATCAAGGTGCTCAAATAAGGATGTTTATGCCGAGATTTGGAGTGATCAATGAAAGGAGACATCAGTTACACGAGGTAATTCGTTTGTCTGGAATGAATTTGATCATCAATGATATGGACATGCCCTTGATCATAAAGGTGGCCTCATTACCAAAAGAAAGAATGCAGGTCTATTTTATAGATAATGATGAGTATTTTAGAAGGAAGGCTGTTTTTACAGATGAAGAAGGAAATCTTTTTGCTGACAATGATGAAAGAGCCATATTTTTTGCTAAAGGTGTAGTTGAAACTGTCAAGAAACTGAACTGGTCTCCGGATATTATTCATATTCATGGGTGGATGGCTTCATTGTTGCCTTTGTATTTGAGAGAATACTATAAAAACGACCCATTATTTGCGGATAGCAAGATTGTAACTTCGGCTTTTAATTACCATACATCAGGTGTTTTGAACGGCCAGAAATTGATTGATAAGATCAAGTTTGATCAGATCGATAGTGAAAAATTAGGTTCCTTCGCTGATGGAAACGGAGACAGCTTTGTCAAAGTGGCCATAGAGAATTCAGATGCTGTGATTAGAGGTAGTGAAGATCTAAGTGAGGAACTCAATGATATGATTGACAAACTGGATATTCCGGTATTGGATTACCATCCTATAGAAGGTTTTACCGAAGCGTATTCCGACTTTTATCTCAACAAAGTTTTATAAAAGATTGCTAAAACATTCAAGAACAATTTATGTCGTCTAAAAGATTTGCCATTTTTAGAAATATTGGTGTAGGATTGATATTTTTATTAGGAGTCGTATCATGTGAAAAGGACCTGGAGGAAATTGCAGTTGATTTAGCTGGCCAAAGGCCTTTCAACGTAGGCGATTCTATTTATGAGGTTGTTGCCTATCATCGCAATGTTGATTCGTCAAGAGTTGATAACAATAATGGAGATAAGATCCCCCTATATTTATTAGGAGTGAACAGTAACAACACTTTTGGTACTTTGAAGAGTGATCTCATTTCTCAGGTTGCCTTACCAGCGTTTGGAGCTAATTTTGGTGACAATGCTATCATAGACAGGGTTGTTGTAGATATTCCATATTTTTCAACAAGAGAAGGCGATCAGGAAGCTGTAGATCCGATCACCGGTTTACCTATATTTGATGATGCAGGTGAAGCTATTAGTGTTCCTAATTTCACCTTGGATTCAATTTACGGAAATGATGATATGGCTTATAAAATTTCAATTTTTGAGCTGGGAACTTTTTTGAATTCGCTTGATCCTGAAGACGCGACCAAAGCCAAATCCTATTATTCCGATAAAGAATATCTATTGAAGGATAAGTTACATGAAGGAGATTTCATACCGAATAGGAATGATACTGTTTTATATGTCGAAAGAAGGCACCTGGATGATGATCCCAATACAGTTGATGACATTGATACCATTAAGGCAGAAACTTCAGCACCATCGATAAAGTTTGATCTTGATGAGCAGTTTTTTAAGGAGCGATTTATAGACCATGACAACCCGGCTGATTTTCAAAATAATGGAAATTTTGTTCGTTATTTTAGAGGGTTATATATAGACGCTGAAGGTTTTGACGGTTCGCTTATGAACCTAAGAGGATCTAATGCAACCATGACTATTTATTATACTTATGATAGAACAGTTACCGAGTCAGAAGGGACAGATCTGAATAATAATGGGATCACAGGTGAAGCAGACGTGATTGTTAAAACGAAACAGGATCAAGTATATAGTTTCTTTGGAGTACGCACAGGAAAATATGAAAGGTCATATGCCGGATCTAAAATCGAGGAGCTGTTAATGAATCCGGATAAGGAAAATGGGGAAACTAATCTTTATGTTCAAGGTGCAGCTGGTTCAGAAGTAATCATAGACCTTATGGATGAGGAAACACTCGATTTTCTGAAACAGCAGAAATTATTAGTTAATGAAGCGAACTTAATTTTTTATGTTGACGGGGATCAGGGAGAAGTTCCCAATAGATTGTTCTTATATAAGAAAGATTACAATTCAATGATCAGCGATTTTTATACTTTCAGATTTGGTCCTGACATATTTGGTGGATTATTGGAATACGACGAAGAAGGGAATCCGGAAAAATACAAGTTTCGAATTACGGATTATATCACCAACCTTATCAAAGCAGATGAATCGGTGTCACTTTCTAAATTGGTTCTGAAGAATTTCGTGATAACAGATAATCTTAGCGATAATGCTTTTGATACAATTGTTTCTGATTGGAACTATATTCCAAAAGGAGTAGTATTACATGGAAACAGACCTGAAGACAGCAATAAAAGGATAAAATTGGAAATATTTTATTCAAAATAAATCTATAAATTCGTCAAAATTTAATTCCTGAAACTTTAAAGGATTTCTCACCCTTGGTAATAAGTTGTCAGGTTTTTCGTTTTGATTATCAAATAATACTCAAATAATATGTGTGGAATAACTGGTTATATAGGTTATCGCGAAGCTTATCCTATAATTATTAATGGATTGAAAAGGTTGGAATACAGGGGCTATGACAGCGCAGGTGTTATGTTGTTTGATGGTGAGCAGATTAATCTGGCCAAGACCAAAGGAAAAGTTATAAGTTTAGAACAAAAAGTTGAAGAAGAGATTTCCAATAAAGGATTTATTGGAGTAGGTCATACACGATGGGCTACTCACGGTGTTCCAAATGATATTAATTCGCATCCCCACACTTCTCAGTCTGGGAATCTGGTCATCGTTCATAACGGAATCATAGAAAACTACGATACGATAAAACAAGAGTTGATCAGCCGAGGTTATCAATTTCATTCTGATACAGATACTGAAGTTTTAATCAATTTGATTGAAGAAATCAAAATCACAGAAGGGGTAAAACTTGGAAAGGCGGTTCAAATTGCGTTGAATCAAGTGAATGGAGCTTATGCGATTGCGGTTTTTGACAAAGAAAAGCCTGATGAAATTGTGGTGGCCAAGTTGGGAAGCCCTATAGCCATTGGAGTAGGGAAAGATTTTGAGGAGTTCTTTATCGCTTCTGATGCCTCTCCTTTTATTGAATATACCAAGAATGCCATATATCTGGAAGATGAGGAAATGGCAATTATAAAAAAAGGAAGAGAGGTTAAAGTAAGGAAAATTAAGGGAGATTCAGAGATTGATGCGAATATCCAGCAATTAAAAATGAATCTGGAACAAATTGAGAAAGGTGGTTATGAACACTTTATGCTCAAAGAGATTCATGAGCAACCCAGTGCAATTACAGATACATTAAGAGGAAGATTACTGGTTGATGAAGCGATTATCAAGCTTTCTGGTTTGGAGAATAACATGAAGAGATTTCTGAATGCAGAACGAATCATTATTGTGGCTTGTGGCACCTCATGGCATGCGGGTCTTGTAGGTGAATATATCTTTGAAGATTTCGTAAGGATACCTGTTGAGGTGGAATATGCCTCTGAATTCAGGTACAGAAATCCTGTGATTACCGAACGAGATGTTGTAATAGCCATCTCACAGTCTGGGGAGACTGCAGATACATTGGCAGCGATCAAGTTAGCCAGATCAAAGGGTGCGTTTGTATTCGGTATATGTAATGTAGTTGGGTCATCTATCACCAGAGAAAATGATTCGGGTGCTTATACTCATGCCGGACCAGAGATAGGAGTCGCTTCAACCAAAGCTTTTACGACACAAATAACGGTATTGTTGATGATGGCGCTTAGATTAGCCAGAGCCAAAGGAACAATGTCCAGTGCCGACTATAGAATGCATTTACACGAGTTGGAATTGATTCCAGGAAAGGTGGAGAAGCTCTTAAAAATAGACGAGCATGTAAAAGAGATTGCCAAAGAATACCTGTTATCAACCAATTGCTTGTATTTAGGCAGAGGATATAACTTTCCAGTAGCCTTAGAAGGCGCATTGAAATTGAAAGAGATTTCATATATCCATGCCGAAGGTTATCCAGCCGCAGAAATGAAACATGGTCCTATTGCCTTAATTGATGATAGAATGCCTGTTGTTGTTATTGCCACTAGCAAAGGTCATTATGAAAAAGTAGTGAGTAATATTCAGGAAATTAAATCCAGAAAAGCTAAAATTATTGCCATTGTAACAGAAGGTGATACCACTGTCAAGAACATTGCCGATCATATCATTGAAATACCAGAAGTGTCAGAAGCTTTTTCTCCTTTGTTAACCACAATTCCTTTACAACTATTCTCTTACCATATTGCGGTAATGCGTAATTGTAATGTTGACCAACCAAGAAATTTAGCAAAATCAGTTACGGTGGAATAACTCATAGGGGGTATTTATTTGAAAATAAAAGAGGTGATTTTTACTTGTATAGTAGAAATCACCTCTTTTGTTTTTTGGAGTTTACGAACACTGTTTTCACTTTAGACTGTTCTTATTTACCATTAAAAGTACTCATGGTATTCGCAATTCCGGCAAGTGCAAAGGGAGTTACAGCTTTGCTCGATTTCTCAATTCTTTCCTTGAGTTGTTCCTGTTCTTCAGGGTCCCAGGCCCCTAATACATGATCGGTTTGTCGACCTTTACTGTATTCACTACCAATGCCAAATCGCAATCGGGCATAGTTCTGAGTTTGTAAAACCTCATTGATATTCGTCAGGCCATTATGTCCTCCCGCACTGCCCTTTGCTTTTAGTCTTAAAGTTCCAAAAGGAAGATTGAGGTCATCTGTAATAACCAGAAGGTTTTCAAGAGCTATATTTTCTAATTTCAACCAATAATTGACTGCCTTACCACTCAGGTTCATAAAAGTATTGGGCTTGAGTAATATAAAAGTTCTACCCTTATATTTAAAACGAGCCAGGTCACCGAGTTTTTTTGTTTCGAAAATAACCTCCTCTTTCTCGGCAAGTGCATCTAGTATGGAAAAGCCAATATTATGCCTGGTGTTGTGATATTTGGCACCAACATTGCCAAGTCCAACAATAAGAAATTTTTTCATGTCAGGTTCAATATTACTTTTTGCCTGAAAAAACGATCTTAGTTTTTGCAAGAAATTCATGTTATAAATATAAAAAAAAGCTTTCCGAATTTCGAAAAGCTTTTATAGTTATATTGAAGTCAGATCTATTCTGCAGCAGGAGCTGCTTCAGCAGCAGGTGCTTCTCCACCTTCTGCAGTTGCTTCACCTTCATCTTCTTCATCATCCTCTCCTTCTGCTTCAACCGCCAAACGAGAAAGTCTAACCTGAGCCACAATTGTATTCTCAGTATGAAGAATTGTAAAGTCTCCTAAAGCCTTCAAATCTGCAACACTTAATTTATCACCGATTTCTAATTTAGAAATATCCGCATTGATAAAATCAGGTAAGTTAGCAGGAATTGCTCTAACTCTAAGTGTTCTGAATGGATTTCGTAAGTTACCACCCAAAATAACACCTGGAGAACTTCCAATAAGTCTTACAGGAATTTCCATGGTAACTTCTTTGTCTTCTGCTAACTGATAAAAATCCACATGAAGGATTTTGTCAGATACCGGATGGAACTGAATGTCTTTTAAAATAGCTTTAAATTTATCACCATTTTCAAGTTCAATCGATGCGGTATATACATTTGGAGTGTATACCAATTTGCTAAATGACAGTTCCTTTGCTGAAAAGTGCATAGCCTGGTCTCCTCCGTATAAAACGCAAGGAACCTTTCCAGCATTACGTAAGGCCTTGGTAGCTACCTTGCCCACGCTTTCTCTTTTAGATCCTTTGATCGTAATTGATTTCATTTTTCTATATTAATTATGTTACATTATAAATTGTCCGCTGATGGATGTGTTAGTTTGAACCTTCTTCATAACGTCAGCGAATAAGGGCGCGCAAGATACAACTTTTATCTTTGAACTTTGCTTTTTAAGAGGAATAGTATCTGTAACGATAAGTTCCTTTAAATCAGACTTTTCTATCCTTTCATAAGCCGGTCCGGATAAAATTGCATGCGTTGTCAATGCCCTAACACTTAAAGCACCTCTTTCCATCATTATATCTGCTGCTTTTGTTAAGGTTCCTGCCGTGTCTACCATATCATCAATGAGGATGATATTTCGACCCTCAACATTTCCAATCACCTCCATGGTATCAATAACATTGGCTTTTTTTCTTTGCTTATAACAAATCACCACTTCACACTTTAAATATTTTGAATAGGCATAAGCTCTTTTCGAACCACCCATGTCTGGAGATGCTATGGTAATATTGTCAAGTTTCAGCGCTTCAACATGAGGTAATAAAATAGTCGATGCAAATAAATGATCTACAGGAACTTCAAAAAATCCCTGAATTTGATCCGCATGAAGGTCCATGGTCATGATCCTTGTTGCCCCTGCTGCCTGTAATATTTTGGCCACTAATTTGGCTGCGATTGGAACCCTTGGCTGGTCTTTTCTATCTTGTCTTGCCCAACCAAAATATGGCATCACCGCTGTAATATGTCTTGCAGAAGCTCTTTTGGCCGCGTCGATCATTAAGAGCATTTCCATTAAATTATCATTGGGAGGGTTCGTAGATCCGATCAAAAAGATTCTCCTCCCTCTTATAGATTCTTCAAAACACACCTGATACTCACCATCACTAAAAAGATTTTTTTGGACTTTCCCCAATTGTATCCCATAAGACTCCGCAATTTTCTCTGCTAGGACAATGCTTTGGGAAGAAGCAAATATTTTTGGTGATAGTTTTTCAGATTGCATAAGGTTTTGTTTTTTAGGATTTTGTATGAAAATGAAATGATGTCAAAATTAATTAAATATTTCCATTAGTATATCATAATTATGAGATTTTAGCGCCTCTCAAAGGCGATATGTTAAATGCGAATTAGCTTAAAAAAAGATTATATTTTTCAACAAAAAGTTTATATTTGCATCCCCAAAAATGAAGTAATTCTTTACTTTTTTTTCGGGACTACTCTAAAAGAGGCCTTGGTGGCGGAATTGGTAGACGCGCTGGATTCAAAATCCAGTGATTGCAAGATCGTGTGGGTTCGATTCCCACCCAAGG
>RCND010001603.1_pt1 | contig 22088 bp, 25 predicted proteins | sample 2041351 | NCBI WGS metagenome assembly RCND01 (sample SAMN09708230, study PRJNA481090) | Marine sediment metagenome, whole genome shotgun sequencing project. | biome: marine sediment; feature: ocean; material: sediment; isolation source: Sewage treatment plant 12B marine sediment (STP12B) ... | reverse complement strand
AAAATGGGTAAAGATATCTTAAGTGGTGAATTAAGCCTTGAAAGCGAGAATATCTTTGCTATGGGAGCTGGTTTTATTGCCGCTTTTATTGCAGGTTTGGCAGCATGTACATGGATGATCCAAATCGTTAAAAAGAGCAAACTTTCTTACTTTGCCATATACTGTTTATTAGTAGGACTTATTGCTATTGGGTACAGTTTTTGGAGCTAAAGGTCATTATCCCCCAAAGAGGAAAACACAAAAGAATCCATTAAAATGAATTCATTATCCAAAGAAGATTTTTTAGACGGACAACTACTTCTCATTGACAAACCTCTAGGTTGGTCTTCGTTTCAAGCGGTAAACAAACTTAAATGGGCCATTCGAAAGAAATTCCAACTTAAAAAATTCAAGATTGGACATGCCGGTACTTTAGACCCTTTGGCAACAGGGCTTTTGCTAATTTGTACAGGTAAATTCACCAAAAAGATAAATGACCTACAGGGGCAAGTGAAAGAATATACAGGCACCATCACCCTTGGAGCAACTACACCTTCTTTTGATTTGGAAACCGAAATAAACGAAACCTTTGCCATTGACCATATTACCGACCAGCTGATTCTTGAAACCACAGCTACTTTTATTGGGGACATAGAGCAGGTTCCCCCGGTGTTTTCGGCCTTAAAAAAAGATGGAAAACGCCTTTATGAATATGCCCGTGAAGGCAAAGCGGTTGAAATAAAAAAACGTATGATAACGATTTCAGAGTTTGACATCATCGATATTAACTTACCAGAAATTAAATTCAGAGTGGTCTGCAGCAAGGGCACTTATATTAGGTCCTTGGCACATGATTTTGGAAAAGCACTGCATTCTGGAGGTCATTTATCTGCCCTAAGAAGAACCAAAATAGGTGATTTCAACGTAAATAAAGCTCTAGACCCTATTGTTTTTGGGGAAATGATGCTTGGAAATGGGACAAATTCCCACTAAATTAGGAACTGTGCTCCGTTTCAGCGAAAATTTAAAATAATTAAATAAAAAAGTGGTTATAGCATTATGAGCCTCAACCGCCAACAATTATCGTTGCTTATTACATTCTTCTCCATGTCTATCGTGGTGTTGGGTTTGTATAATATTCATCTTGGTGGACAACAAGTGGAAGATGAATACGTGGTTGAATTGATTCTGGACGAGGAACTACTCGAAGAATTAATCAAAGAAGAGGAAAAGTTGTTAGAGGAATTGCAGAAGCAAGACCCGATAGAAAGTCATATGGCGTACAACGAAACTGCAAAACCTAGCTATGGTAATCCTGAACCCTTAAAGACGCTTGAGGAAATTCTAGAGGAAAAAGCCGCTAGTGAATCTGATGAGATTTCAGATTTTAGCAGCGAAGATTCAGCATATGCTGCCAAGGTTAAGGAATTGGCCAAACAAAGGGAAGAGATAAAACAAATGCTTGGGGAGCGCGAAGCCCAAAAAGAAGAGCGAACCAATAACTTGGCAGCTAGAAAAACCTCTGTTTCCTACTCCCTTGTCGGTAGAAACAACTATAAATTACCCCCACCAATTTATACTTGCATAGAAGGTGGAAAAGTAGTCATCAACATCACTGTAGATGCTATGGGCAACGTTACCGAAGCCGATTTCAATGCAAAAAGTTCAGGCACATCGAATGGTTGCTTGGTAGATAATGCGATTACTTACGCCCTAAAAGCCAAGTTCAATACATCATCTGCAAGAACATCTCAAAAAGGAACGATTACCTATTTATTCCAAAGCAAGTAACTCCATAAGGTCGCTTAACGTACTCTGCCCTTTGTCCTTATTATACCAGACCTGCAATTCTTCCTTGAATTCTGGTGTAAGCGTACCATGTTCATTTTTGTAATCGATTACCATTTGGGTTGCGGTTTTAGGTCTTGATCCCCATTCTCCTAATACCTCTCCCGTAGCGTCTTCAACCATAACCAATTTTGGAATACTCATGGTATTATTGGTCATAAAAAGGTTCATGACATCCAAATTTTCATCGCGCAAGATTACTTTAAAGGAAATACTATCGTTATTTTCGGCCACCTTATTCATCATCGGCATTGTTTGGGCAGCATCACCACACCAACTTTCAGTCAAAACCAACCAAGTAACTTTCTTGTCAAAGTCATTGATTTTTTTGACCGCTTCATCACTGATTTTTAGTGTTTTGTCCAATCGTTTCATACGCCTTTGATTCAAGACGGTATAGTTGGTCAGAGCCTCAGTCTGTTCAGGGCCAGTTGACTTGCCTTCTGCCGATAAATTATCAACCAATATTCTATAATCCCGGTAAGACATTCCCTTTGATATTCCTTTTTGAACCACCTCTTTAGTGGTCTTTCCCAAATTCTCTAAAACGATTGTTTCCATTATATTTCAATTAAAAAATCAAAATTACCACCGAAACTTTAATCCTTTGGTAACATAGGTGACATTTGTAGTAAATTCATAAAAAAACTTACAATACACTTTTCTCAATCATTCATTGAGTATCATATTTCTTGAGAAGTTTTCAGGAAATTTACATGGCAAAAACCAAAAACAGCTGAAAATATACCCACAACGATAAAAGAGGAATCCTTTAGTATTGATTTGGCATGAATACCACGAAAATGAGGCAAGTTTTGATGAATATTCATTGAATTTTATTTAAGAAAGTTACAGGTTTTCAGGGTTTACAGCAAGACTATTGAACAGTTTTGCCTTGGCCGTGTAGAACTTATTTTGAACATCGATCTGCTTCAATTCGGCGTCTATCAATTTGCTTTCACGCGAATTGATGAGAAACAACGAACTTTCGCCAAAACTGAATTTACGCTCTTCGGCAGCTAGCATTATGTTGTAATTTAGAACAATATCGTCAATGAGCACATTCTGGGTTTCAAAAGATTCCAGCTCGCGATAAAGGGCCACAATTTTGTTTTTCAATTCAATTTGGGCATTATCCAAATCGAATTGCGCATCGCGAAGCTTGAATTTGGCCAATTTTAAATCTCCGCGCTCCTTGCGCAAAAACAGGGGCAATTGAAATGTAAGGCCTCCTTTATATTCTTGGGTATTAAAAGAGTTGATAAATTCTGGGGTTTCCGTTAAAAAATTATACTCCAAGTCTATTTTGGGCAACAGTTTATTCGCTTTTAAATTTTTCTCGACCCGTAATCCCTCTAATTTATATCCTAGAGATAATAACTTCGGATGGTTTTCAATGGTAAAACTGTCTAAAGGCTTCCCGAGGATTTCCAAAGTAGTGTCTATCTCTCTGCCGATATCAACATCCGGATTCACGTTCGGTTGTAATTCTACAGGAATATTGTCGTTCATCCATAGAAAATTGGAAAGTTTCAAAGAGCGCTTCATCAACTTCACTTTTGCCTGCTCTAGGCTTAATTCTCTATTTTGCAAGGCAATTTTGGCCTCTACGGTGTCGATAGCCGCAATATCGCCTGACGCTGCCCTGCTTTTGATTCCCTCAAAACGAATATCGGCATTGTTCAAAAAGTTCTGATATATGGTGGCCTCGTTAAAGGCACGCAACCAGTCGAAATATGCCAGAGCCGCATCATACAGAATTTGGTTGATCAAAAGGTCGCGATCCGCCATTGTCTGCTCCTTAAAGTATTTTGCTTGCTTCAGTGTGGCCATGCGGTCATTGATCCAGAGACCTTGGCCCAACGATATTGATAAGCCAGCACTGTATAAGCCATCCGCAGGAACCGACTCAGCCGGATTCAAAAAATCTCCATCGTTCTGCTCGAAAGTCCCTTTTAGCTCAATACCGTACCAAGTCGGAATCTTAAAAGCGGCGTTCAAACGGTCATAATACTCCGTACCCTTAAACTCTTTTCGTTCATAGTCCACCTCGATTTTGGGATCGAATCCACCTCGGGCCTTCATTAAATTGGCCTGACCGATACCTAGCGTAAGCTCCGCTTGCTTGGCAATGGGGTGGTAACGCTTCACATAGCCCAGATACTCGTTAAATCTTAGTACAAGGGAATCTTGTACCTGACCCGTCATTGAGAAGGTAACCAACAATAATACATATGTAATGTACTTGCGCATCTTACTTTTTTACAGGTTTTGCTTTTGCACCTTCCGGTTGATAATAATTAGGCGGGAAACCGTTCAATTGTCTCCATAGCTCATACCAGATAGACACGTCTTCTAGTAACGCTATTGTGTTTGCGCCTGAGCCAACGCGAATATCTTTTGGCCACTCGTGGTCGTCTAAATCAGGAGAAAGCAACACCCTATACTTGCCATTGTCACTGATAAAGGTTTCGATGGCGACCACTTTTCCACCATATGTACCATAAGACACATTGGGCCATCCACTGAAAACGATAGCGGGCCAACCATCAAACTGAATCCGGACTTTTTCGCCCAAATGAATCAATGGCAAATCAAGGGGCTCGACAAAAGTCTCAACAGCCATATCGATATCGGCAGGCATTATTCCTAGGAGCGCTTCGCCTTCTTTGAACGTTTGGCCGATTCCGCCTTGTATGGCCTTATTGATAAATCCATTTTGAGGTGCCCGTATGTAGTACATTTCATTTCGCATCTCATAATTGGTATATGCGTTCTCCAATTTGGTCACTTGTGCCTCAGAATCGAACTGATTGGACTGTGCAGTGAACATATCGCTCTGCGCTTTTGAAATCTTATCAGTATACTCGGCTTTTACCCTATTGATCTCTACTTCTGCATTAATAACCTCATTTTTAGCAACCAAAAACTTGTTTTCTTGAGAAAATAATTTGGCTTGGGTTTCCTGAAGTTTTAAGCGTTTTTCCTCCACATCTGTTACTGCTTTTAGACCTTCGCTTTCCAATTGCTCCGTACGATCAAATTGCCTTTGTGCAATTTTAATATTGGTTTTTGCTGCTTCTAAATCTATACTATCACTTTGTACTTTTAATCTGGACTGCAAAAGTTTGTTTTTAGCCTGTTGCAGTTTTAATCCCCTTTCAATCGACACAGCATTAACTTGATTGTTCAGCGCCTTTACTTTACCTTCATAAGAAGTGACTGAGGCTTCCTTTGCCTTAATCTGCTGCCCCGTTCTCTCTACCAATCTGGGATCGAAATATTCGTTCTTAATTTCAGAGATAAAAAGAATGGTATCTCCTTTTTTGACATAATCCCCTTCCTGAACATACCATTTTTCAATTCTCCCTGGAATTGGCGATTGAATCGTTTGAGGACGCTGATCTGGTTTTAAAGTGGTCAAATACCCCTTTCCGCTTATATTTTGTGTCCACGGTAGAAAAAGCACGATGAAACCTGCCAATGCAAAGCCCAATAAAAAGCGATTAAAGTGCTTATAATGTCTTTGATGAAATACTTTTTGGGCAGAGGCAAATCTTTCCAAGGAAACCTTTCGGTTTAATTTGTTATGAGAAATATTAAGCATTCTACCTTTTATTTTCGTTGATTATTTTCCCTTTTTCCATAGTAATAATTCGTGTACAGCGGTCAGCCCAAATCATATTTTCACTTACAACGAGTAAAGCCCAGCCATTTTCTGGATTACTAAGAAAGTTTATGATCCTAAGAGCTTCGTTTTTGTCAAACTGATCTAAGGGGTCTTTTAGAATAAGTAGTTTGGGCTTTCGTACAATGCTCCTCGCAAGAACAATTTTTTTGGAAATAGTGTAAGGAATTTGTTTTCCCTCAGGGTAGAGTATGGTCTTCAAACCCTGTGGCTGTTCTTTAACGAATTCTGTTAGGCCTATATTTTTCAAGGCCCAATTTACCTGCTCTTGGGAAATAGATTTATCCCCAAAAGTAATATTGTTCAAAATAGTTCCTTCAAAAGGGGATTCCTCAGGTAAGGATTGCCCTAAATAAGAACGGTAATAATTTAGGTTCATTCCTTTAAGAGCACTATCGTTAATATATACACCTCCTGAATCAGGTTCTAAAATTCCTGCTATAATTCGCAATAGCGTAGACTTGCCAGAGCCACTACTACCGTTCAAAAGAATACGACAGGTAGGCGTAATCTTTAAACTGACATTGTCAATAATCTTCTTATCCCTGTCTGGGACAAGATAGGATACGCCATCTAACTCAACGTGAAACCCTTGATCTTCTTGAAAAGATATTTCTCCATCTTGTGGCTCCAATTCTTTATCAACCACTTGACCTAATTTTTCCAATGAAGTCAACAGATCATAAAAAGTTTCAAGTCCTAAAATCAATTTTTCAACTGAGCTAATGACCAAAAGAATAATAATTTCAGCTGCGACGAACTGCCCAATGTTCATTTCCTGATTCAAAACTAATAATCCACCAATCAAAAGTAGACCAGCGGTTACCAATACCTTGAAACCAATCATCTGAATATACTGCAAAACCAAAATATTAAAATGACCTTCACGGGCCTCAAGGTATTCAGTTACTAGCTCATCGTTTTTATCCAAGGCATGTGATGTTTTGCCAGACAATTTAAAGCTGACGATTGACCTTGCCACTTCCTGAAGCCAATGGGCCACTTTATACTTGCTCTTAGATTCGTTCAGGCTGGTGTCTAGGCCTTTTTGAGCGGTAAACTTGAAAACCACATAAATAAGTAGTAACAATAGTATACCGTAAATAATAAAAAACGGGTGATAAAATGATAGTAACAAGAGTCCAAGAATAATCTGTAATAATGCCGCAGGGAAATCAATCAATATCTTGGAAAGTCCTTTTTGAACCGTAAGCGTATCAAAAAAACGATTGGCCAGTTCTGGCGGATAATAATTGCTTAACTGACTCATTCTTATTTTAGGAAACCGATAGGCAAACTCAAAAGAGGAACGGGTAAATATCTTCTGTTGTACATTTTCAATGATACGTATCTGCATCAATTGTAGCACCCCAACAAAGGCGACTCCAATAGTCACCAAAACAACCAGTACAATCCATGAAGTACTTATCTGCGCTCCTTGAATTAAATTGATTATTGCTTGAATACCAAGTGGGAGGGATAGATTGACAATCCCTGCGAAAATAGCGTAATAAAAGACTTGGTAAATATCCCTTTTATCCAAACGCAACAATCCCATTAATCGCTGCCAAGAGGTCATAATTTTTTTAGTCATTCTAGTTATTATTTAAGTAGTGTAAAAACAAGGTGTAAAAAATAACTTGTAGGACTATTTTTCTTATGACAATCGGTCAAAGAGGGAAAATGGTCTTTTAGAAAGTACTGGTGTAAGGAACCCTCTAAAATGGTACTTGAAAGGCTTGAAGGATATGCATAATCAACATCTACAGCGTGAATCATATCACTGATTCGATTAACCAATCGCTTATAGATAATGAAATAGCCTTCTTTATTTTCGTCATCAACTTCTTTGGTCAAATAAGACTTGGAGTACTCATTTATAACAATCTTATTTAAAATAATCTCGTTTATATGTGAAAAAGCAGAATCCTCTTCAGTGCCTTTTGTAACAATCTCAATCGCTTTTTTAAGTTTTTCTGTGGGATTAGCAATACTGTTAGTAGCGAAAACCAATTGATACTCCAACCAACCCCAATACCAAGAAGTTAGGTATAACAACAATTTATGCTTGTTCTCAAAATAACGGTATATAGAACTTTCATTAGAACTTATTTTTATCCCCAACTTTTTGAAAGTAAAACTTTCGAAGCCTATTTCATGAATCATTAGGATACTTTCCTCTATGATTCGTTTACCCAAATTAGAAGATTCTGGATCTTTAACAAAAATCTTTTCGTTGATGTTGATTTTAATAGACTGTAATAACCGTTCCATTGGATATTTATTTTTATTAGGACACAAATATAATAGTATTACTATCATTTTATGATAGTTTAACTATTATTTAACAATTATAATAATTGCATATAGAAAATAATTCTATTAATTTTATACTATTATTTAAAACAAAACTGAATCATGAGAAATATTACATTCTTTATCCTTTTTGTGCTCTCAGTATCCTTAATACAAGCTCAGCAAAAAGAACAACTCAACATCCAAAAAGGGGATGTTTTAACTATTGAAGAGCCTTCTGCATCGGATTACCAGCACGTTCATTTCCCCAGAAAGAATTTTATTATAAAACGGGGAGGTATAGCTGATATGAAGACGGTATTAGGCAAAAAAGTTGAAATAATCGACTACACTTATACTTCTGTTGGCAGCACAGAGGTTACTTTAAAAAGACTGGATGGCAAGAAATTCTTTAGAAAGTTCCCGACCATTAAAGCAGATCTGGAAGATGCATTATCCACAGGCGAATTAAGTGAATAAGAATTTGCTTTCAGATACAAGCCACCCTAACTATTATTGAAGACGTAAAGCTGTCTTTGTTATTTCGTATTCACCAGCATTAAAAATATTCTACTATATTTAGAACTCAAGAATTAGTGGAATGGAAAAACAACGCTGTCCTTGGTGCCTGGGGAACGATCTTTACAAGGCTTACCATGATAACGAATGGGGGGTCCCTGTCAAGGATGATGACACATTATTTGAATTTTTAACCCTAGAAACATTCCAGGCAGGGCTCAGTTGGTTGACAATTTTAAAAAAAAGAGAGAATTTCCGAAAAGCTTTTGATGGTTTTGACTACTTGAATATTTCAAGGTATACTGAAACAAAGATTGAAGCTTTATTGCAAGATGAAGGGATTATCCGGAATAAACTAAAAGTTCGTGCAACGGTAAGCAACGCACAAGCTTTTATGAAGGTACAGGAAGAATTTGGCAGTTTCAGCAAATATATTTGGGCCTTTGTTGATGGTCAACCCATAAAAAATACCATTACGAACTACAAGGAAGGCCCTGCTAATACCTCTTTATCTGACACCATTAGCAAAGACCTGAAAAAAAGAGGCTTCAAATTCGTGGGCAGTACCGTGGTATATGCCCATATGCAGGCCACAGGAATGGTAAATGATCATGAGGTCAATTGTTTTAGATATGACGAGGTTTAAGCTTCTTATAGTACTGCTCTTTATGGGTACCGTTTGTTTCTCACAACAAATCGAAAGGGAACATCGCATCAGGAAATCCCAGTTTCCCCCAGCGAATATCGGCTTGATGTTAAATGGCTCCAAGACAAACAAAATGCGCTATTACAAAGAGGTTGATAGCCTAGGAACCACCTACATTTTAAAATTCAAAATGGCCCGTTTAAATTATTTTTTATCCTTTGATGATTTTGGAAAATTAAAAATTTCTGGTTTCCGGGTTAAGGAAGTTGATATTCCCGAAGAAACAGTCCAAAAAATAAAAGCATATTTATCCGATTCTTATGAGAAATCCAGAATTAAACGGATTTTTCAACAGTACCCACCAACGATTACTGAAGACCATAGGCCGGAATTAAAAGACACTTTTCAAAATCTATTACTTCCAAGCAATGTGTACAAACTAATCGTAATCGGTAAGAATGATAATAAGAATAAGGAATACGATCTTTGGTTCAATGCAGATGGAATTCTCATTCGGAAAAGACAAGCCTTACCTATGAATCACGACCGTGTTTTGTACTGAATATGATGACTTAAAATGAATGAATTTTTACAAACATTAGAACTTGAACTTATACGCAACTCGAATACCAAAATTGCCACCGAGCAAAAGGCATATATGCGCAATCAGTTCGAGTTTTACGGCATTAAAAGCCCGTTACGCCGAGAAATTCAAAAACCATTTCTGGCCAAATCCTTTTTGCCCCCAAAAACGGATTTAGAAGAAATCGTAAAAGCCTTATGGAATAAACCTCAGCGGGAACACCAATTCTTTGCCCAGGAGTTAGTATTTAAATACACCCAACAATTCGATAAAAATGATATTGCTCTTTTAGAGTTTATGGTAACCCATAAATCTTGGTGGGATACCGTGGATTATATTGCCGTTAAATTAATAGGTGCGTATTTCACTCGTTTTCCTGAGCAATTGGATAGCTACATTGACAGATGGTTGGCTTCGGGGAATATCTGGTTGCAACGATGCTGTTTGCTATATCAATTGAAAAGCAAGGACAAAATGGATACCCAAAGATTGCAATACGTCATTAAAAAACTATTGGGGTCCAAGGAATTTTTCATCAATAAAGCTATCGGCTGGGTATTAAGGGAATATAGTAGAACCAATCCTAAATGGGTCAGGGTTTTTACTGAGAACAACGATTTGGTCAATCTAAGTCGCCGTGAAGCGTTGCGATTAATGGATTAATCTAGTTTCCGTTTAAAATTTTAATGAATTTCGTTCTAGGAATCTCCTCTGCTCCAAGACTTTCCAAATGTTTGGTATAAAGTTGGCAATCAATAAGGCTATATTTTTTTTGATGAAGTTCTTTTGCCAATTTAATGAAAGCGAATTTTGATGCATTACTCACCGTACTGAACATGCTTTCCCCACAGAAAATATGTCCTAAATCAATGCCATAAAGTCCCCCGACCAAGCTGCCATCTTCCCAAACTTCAAACGATTTTGCATATCCCATTTCATGCAACTTCAGATAGGCCTCCTTCATTTCATCCGTAATCCAAGTGCCTTCCTGTCCCTCACGCTTTGCCAATGCACATTGGTCAATCACCTTTTTAAAACAAGTGTTCTTTGTCAAAGTAAATTGATTGTTTTTCAAGATTTTTCGCATGCTTTTCGAAACCTTGACACGCTCTGGATAAAGAACCATTCTTGGGTCGGGACTCCACCATAAAATCAGCGAATCTTCATTAAACCAAGGAAAAATGCCACTTTTATAAGCAAGCAATAAACGTTCAGGTGAGAGATCGCCACCAACTGCCAATAATCCTTCTGCATTTGCAGCTTCAACCGATGGGAAATATAGCTCATTGGTCAGAAAGGTTAAGGGTTTATGTGAGCTATCTTTTTTCACGAATACAGTTTAATCTAAAGTTACTTAAATTAAAAATGAATGTATAAACATAAATATTGAATACAAAAAAAGACCCCGCTTTACAGCGGGGTTAGTTCAACTATTCATATAGAATAAATCATATTAATGACATTTCAAAATAGGTTTCACTAAAATGGAAGGTCATCATGGTCTTCATCATTTATATTGTCTGCTGGTTCAAAAGCATCAATAGGAGGTACTGGTGGAATATCAGCATTACCCTCAGCAGTCTGAAGATTCTCGATTCGCCATCCTTGGATAGCGTTAAAGTATTTTACTTCACCTTGCGGGTTGGTCCATTCACGACCTCTTAGATTAATACTGATCTTTACATCTTGGCCAACAGTATAAGTATTAAGTAAATCACACTTATCTTGAACAAACTCAACTAAAATATGTTGAGGATATTGCTCCTCTGTTGTTACTACTACTTCTCTCTTTCTAAAACCATTGCTTCCAAAAGTTTTAGTTTCATCAATCATCTTAATTTTTCCTTGTATTTCCATTTTTTAATAATTGTGCAAACTGCGTTTAGTGTTTAATATTCTATTTTTAATTCGGAAGCCCCAAAAGGTATGTCCCCTGTTTTTTATCGTTCTTTTTTTTTGCATGACCTTTATGCCAAATATAATTCTCTGAGCCTAATCCTTCAAGCAAATGGTCCAGATCTTTGAGCGTATACATTCTTGGCAAAGACGCTTGACCGTCCCAAGCATAACAAATAGGAATTATCGGAATCAAATAGGTAAAAACAATTTGCCGACAAGTTAAGGGTTTTACAAATGGTGTCATAAAAAGTGCCATAATTATTAGCATAATCAATGAAATTGATCATACAGATCCTTAACCAGCCAGGGAACCAACCAAAATCCTCAAATTCAAATAATTGTATTCGTTTCATTTTGCCAATAAAACTTTCCAAGCAGAAAGCACCTCTTTTTTAGTTATAAAATCCTGGGCTTTACGATGCACTTTTATCTTATCTTTTGAATTGATCAAGTCACTAAGTTCCTCATTCGAATTGATAAATTCCTCGATTTGAGATTGTAAAGGCAATTTTTCTATATTACCCAACATTCCTAGATCATTGCCTGTAAGAACCTTACTTGTCCTAATTTCTTCTGGAATACTATCAACGCCGATTCCTAAGCTGGATAATGGTTTGGGTACTTCAAACAATCCTTGATTTGCTCTGGAATACCAATTGCCACCCATACGGGCTACTTGGTCAATTTTATACTGATCAATACTTCCATCTTCACTGATAATGGCTTTATCAATATGTATTTTGACCACTTCTGAGAAAATAAGATTTCCTGCCCCTCCTTCGTTTCCCAAAGCTTCAATCTTGGTTACTTTACATTCAAATTGAACCGGCGATTCAGCTACCCTAAATGGTTTGACCAAATCAGATTTCAACATGCTAAGACCAGCTTTTAAGAACTCATTGTCCCCTTCAGCATATTCCGTACTTGAAAGTGACATCTGCTGCACTAAATCGAAGTTCACCACGTTAATGACAACCTCTTTAACCTTTTGTACATTTTCTAGGGTATGTTTTGTGGTATTGTCCCTAACCCTCCTTGCAGGTGAAAATATCAAAATTGGTGGATTGGCACTAAAGACGTTGAAAAAGCTAAAAGGCGATAAATTTGGTCTTCCTTTGTCATCTATTGTACTTGCAAAGGCAATTGGTCTTGGACCAACAGCACCCAAAAGATATCCATGTAATTTTTGGATTGGAATATCTTTAGGATGTATAGAAATCATATCGGTCATAGTATTGCAAATGTAGGTAATTTGAATGCGATTTAAAATAAGAACCCACCTGCTGCACACCATTTATTATCATTTTACGTTATCTTTAAAGCAACAAACCAACTGGATGAATTTTAATCCTAAAAAGAAGACTTCTAAATTTTTTTTAATTGCCGTAGCTTTTGCTATTGTGAGTCTTATTTTGTGGAATACCAATAGTTTCTTTAAAAAATTCAAGGAGGAGGAACGTTTGAAAATGGAGATTTGGGCCACGGCCCAATCTGAACTTTTGAAATATTCCGAAGATATTGATATGGGTAATCTTACCATTAAAGTACTTCAAAACAACACCTCAACACCTATGATCTTGGTCAATAAAGATGGCTCGATCAAGACCAATAATATGCCTGGTGATAAGGTTAAGGATTCAATGTATCTTCAACGAAGTATTAAAATATTTGAGAATGAAAATACGCCAATCTCCATTGATCAACAAGGTGAACATTTGGCCACCTTATATTATGGAAATTCAGAAGTTCTGAACAAATTAAAATATTATCCTATTGCCCTATTGCTTATTATACTGCTCTTTGCAACGGTTATTTTCTTTTTCTTTAAAACCAACAAAGCATCTGAACAAAATAAACTTTGGGCCGGTATGGCAAAAGAAACCGCACATCAGATTGGTACACCGCTATCTTCACTTTTGGGCTGGAATGAACTTCTTAAAAGTGAAAAAATAAACCCTGAAATCACGAAGGAAATAGAAAAGGATATCTCGCGACTTGAAACTATAACCGAACGATTCTCAAAAATAGGTTCTTTACCTGAACTCAAAGAATTCGACATTGTTCAAGAGACGAAAGAAGCCTACGATTATTTAAAACGAAGAAGTTCTAAATTGATTCACTTTTCGTTCAATTCAAAAGTTGAAATGCTCCCTGTTCTTTTAAACCATTCCTTATATAATTGGACAATTGAGAATCTGGTTAAAAATGGAATTGATGCTATGAAGGGTAAGGGAAGTATTGCCATAGATATAATTCCTGCCGGAAAATATGTGAATATTCTGGTGGCCGACACAGGTAGTGGCATCCCAAAAAGTAATTATCAAAACATATTCAATCCTGGGGTAACCTCCAAAAAAAGAGGTTGGGGCCTAGGGTTATCATTAGTCAAAAGAATAGTTGAAGAATATCATCAAGGAAAGGTTAAAGTACTTTCTTCAGGTAAAGAAGGTACCATAATGCAGATTTCCTTAAAAGTAAATAGTTAAGTCATGGCGAAGGAAAGATTTGAAGTTATCAAGGAAGCTGATATCAGCAACAATTGTCCGGAATGTTTTAATCAGGACATAAAAATAACTTTTCAGCAAAAGCATAAATTTGGAAAATTATATGATAGGACCACCAATGAGGTAACTCATAAAATTAAATGCAACAAATGCGAATCTATAATCTATCCTGTGAATTGGACCGATGATATTGAAAGAACCTTTAATTATTATCAAAAAATGGTGGCCCCGAAAAAGGCTTCAATCCGATTCACCTCTTTGTTTTATATTTTGATTATCTCCATACTAGTTTTAATAGGAATCGGAGTATATCTATGGCAATCCGGGATTATTTAATTTTAGAGCGAATTTTTACCGAAATAGCTTCAAATTCCTCTTTGGTAGGTGCAACTTTATATTGAAATGTTGCTTCTTTCATTTCTTTCAATGGAATTAAATGTACATGAACATGGGGTACTTCGAGACCTATTACCGTTATGCCAACTCTTTTGCAATCCATGGAAGCTTCAATGGCCTTGCCCACCTTTCTTGTAAAAGCCATTAGACCCATATAGGTTTCCTCATCCAAATCCATAATCTTATCAACTTCCTTTTTTGGAATACATAACGTATGGCCTTTGGCATTAGGATTAATATCCAAAAAGGCAAAGAAGTTCTCGTCTTCTGCAATTTTGTAACAAGGAATCTCTCCGTTGATAATCTTAGTGAAAATACTAGCCATAGTGCATCTACTTTAATTAGAATTCAAAAAAAATCCTATCAAGATTTGATAGGATTAAATATAAAGATTTATTGATAGCTACCTATCTTGTTATCTCTAAAATCTCAAAGGTAATAGCACCATTGGGAATCGTGATTTCGGCAGTATCTCCAACTTCTTTCCCCAATAACCCTTTCCCTATAGGTGAACTAACTGAAATTTTTCCAGTCTTTATATCGGCCTCACTTTCGGCTACCAATGTATATTTCATTACCATACCATTGGCTTGGTTTTTTAGTTTAACCGTTGACAACACCAATACTTTTGAAGTATCCAATTGGGATTCATCAATCAATCTTGCGTTAGCCAAAGTTTCCTCCATTTTGGAAATTTTCAGTTCTAATAAACCTTGTGCTTCCTTGGCAGCATCATATTCTGCATTTTCAGATAAATCACCTTTATCCCTAGCTTCAGCAATTGCTTGTGAAGCATTAGGGCGTTCAACATCTTTAAGCTGATTCAACTCATCCCTCAACTTTTTTAACCCTTCTGCCGTGTAATAAGATATGTTACTCATAGCTTCGTCATTTAATAAATAGGAAAATCCTCTTTTTTAGAGAGGATTTAACGCAAATATACATAATTTTTGTTCAATTTTACCAAAGTATACCTAATTAGAAAACGCTTTATGATCCGTAATTTTGGTTTAGTTTTATTGTTTTTATTGGCATCTTGTAGTAAAGATGCTACAAATCGCAATCCCTTTTTACAAGAAATTGGTTTTAGGTTTGATATGAACCTGAACCTCCCATTGTATAGTCCGTTGACCAACACGGGTAATGCAGTATATGTGGGAGTCGAAGGCGCAGGTTTAGCTGGTTTCTTTGCTATGAACACAGGATTCAACCAATTCAGGGCTTTTGAAGCCAGTTGCCCCAACCATGTACCCAATGATTGCTCAACTATGATACTTAATGGCCAAACCGCTACCTGTTCTTGTGAAGATTTCGAATACAGTTTGTTCACCGGACAATTGTTGAACAGGCCTGATGATGGCAAACGATATTATGATATGTTGGAATACCGAACTAGTTTTGGAGGTAATACCTTAAGTGTTTCCAATTAAATTTGCGATTACTCCAATCCTAAGATTTTATCCATTACCCAACTGGTATGTATACCTGAACTTCCTAAAGAAGGATGGGTTTTTTCACCCAATAAGTGACTTTTGATGTTGAATACATGAAATTCCTGGATATGTTCTGGATTAGGAATTTCAAGTTTCTCCTCCCCTTGTGCATTCAAAAGAATTATAGGTTCTTCATTGAAGATAGAAAAAGTGATCTTCCCAGTACTGCCTAAGATTTCAACCTTATCTTCGCGCTGATAGCAACCGAAATTCCAGCTAGCATCACCTGTTACACCGCTTTTGTGCATCCAACTGCCTACAATGGCATCTTTTGCTGAATACAATCCCATTTGATTCGTTGCAATGCCATTGGCTATTTCAATATCTCCCAAAAAGTAAATAAACAAATCAAGTCCGTGGCTTGCCAAGTCATCAAAATATCCGCCTGGGGCAATACTTGCATCAGTTCTCCAATTATATTGTCGGCTTTTGTCAAAATCAGAGGCAGGTTTGCTTAAAAGCCATCGAACATGGCGCACATCACCAATAGCACCTTCATACAACCATTGTTTTATTTTGTTGAAACGAGGTAATGAACGCCTATAATAAGCTATGAACAAAGGAATGCCCTTCTTTTCAAAAGCGTTATAGATTTCCAAGCTATCAGAGTAACAGGGAGCCATGGGTTTTTCAATACAACAGGGTTTACCAGCTTTGGCTACTTTCAAGGCATAAAATTTATGCGAATCTGGCGGGGTTGCAATATAAACCGCATCTATATCCTTATCATTGATCAAATTATCAGCATTGGAATAGTACTTTGGAATATTATGACGCTTGGCATAATCAGCGGCTTTTTCCTGGTCGCGTCGCATAACCGCCACAACTTCAAAACCATCAGTGTTTTGATAGGCAGGTCCGCTTTTTATTTCGGTAACAGCACCGCAGCCAATTATTCCCCACCTTACGTTTTTAGAGTTGGTCATTCAATTGAAATATATCTAAATCTACAAATTCTCACGATTATATTACATAAAAAAGGTGATGCTCTGTAAATCACCTCCCTAAATCCCTCTAACCACAAGGGAAACAATCTTAAAAACTCAATGTAGCCCCCAATAAAAAGTTAGTGCCTGCTTGTGGATAATAACCAGCACCTTCTATCGTAGTTGTCTGTCCAGGAGAAGACCATGTATCATCATAGGTAAAGAAATATCCGTTAGAAACAAACTCGGCATTGAATATATTGTTTACCAATGCAGAGAGCGTTATACTTTTTATAAAAGAGTTGATTTCTATCACATAGTACATATTAAGATCCGTTTGGGAATAGGCATCCAAGACTGAACCTTTGGCATCGATATTACCCATATATTGTTTACCTACATATTTACTTAGCACTGAAATCTGTAGGTCGTCCAAAGGCATATATGAAAACCTATTCCCAATAATGATATCAGGTGAAAAAGCGATATTGGTATTTCCTAAATTTTGAATTGTCCCATCTCTTTGAAAAACAAAATCTTTATTCTTGTTTGAGCTTAATGCAATATTTGGGCTAATAACAAATTTATTGCCGATAGCAATATTCACATCTATTTCCAAACCAAAACGGTAACTATCGCCAACATTGGCTCTTAATGGTGCTCCTACATCATTCAATTCGCCGGTTAGCACCAATTGATCCTTGTAGTTCATATAGTATAGGTTAGTGTTTAGTTGAACATCAGTAGACAGGTAACGCCAGCCCAATTCAAAATCATTCAGTTTTTCGGGTTTTGGACTCCCATTTTCATAGTCATTCCGATTAGGTTCCCGGTTAGCAACAGCATAGGATAAATAGAAGTTATTGTTTTGGTTTAGATCAAATGTCGCCCCAACTTTTGGATTAAAGAAATTGAAAGTATCATCGACCAAACCAGTGTCATCACCATTAGCTTCATAAGCTACCGTTCTATATTGCAAGTCCCCAAAAAGACTCCAATTATCATCTAATTTGAAATTGGCTTTCGTAAAAACATTAAAGTCAGTCTTTTTTGAATCATCATCATAATATCGATCCCCAATAGAACTATTCGGAGCAAACTCCGCCCAAATCACCTCTCCAAAATGTTTACCTTCATAGGCATTCCAGCCTCCTCCGAGAATCAAGTTCAAATTTTCCTTATTATAATTTACTGAAAATACGGTACCGTAAAAATCATTATCTAGCCATCTTCTACGAATGAGGTCAGTCGTATTCACCTCTTCACCATCAATTGTAAGAGGAGAAAAACCGTAAGTGGAAAAATCATCATCCTCTTTAAATTGCTCAAAAAAGCCTCGCCCTCTTGTATAATGAATCGCCAAATTGGTGTTCCAACTATCATTCAATTTTTGGTTCCAAAGCAGTTGGGCATGATTTTGTTTGTAGTTGTCTACTTCATTTTCATAGAATTGGGTATTTCCGTTCTCATCGGTATATATTCCTGAAGGGTTGAAAGTTCTATCAGACTCTAAAGTAGCCGCATCTATACCGTACCAAGCTTGATATGTAATTTCATGACCACCAAAAAGAACAGCCTTTAATAAAGTGTTTTCATTTTTAAAAGCGCCTTGTAAAAAATAAGAATCCAATTCAGATGAGGCCCTATCAATATATCCGTCGGAGTTAATTCGTGATAACCTTCCAGAAATCTCAACATGGTCGTTCAACAAACCCGTGCTAAATTTTAAGTTGTTTCTCAATGTACTGAAACTACCAATAGAAGATGAGATTTGACCATAAGCTTCATTTGAAATGCCATCTGTAGCAATATTTAGACTTGCACCAAAAGCTCCGGCACCATTCGTTGAAGTACCCACCCCACGTTGTAATTGCAAACTCTCTATCGAGGATGCAAAATCGGGCATATTTACCCAAAACGTACCATGTGATTCTGAATCGTTATAGGGTATTCCATTGATAGTGACATTTACCCTTGTGGCATCACTACCACGAACTCTTATGCCGGTATAGCCAACCCCAGCTCCAGCATCGGATGTTGTGACCACAGCAGGCATATAATTCAATAAAATAGGAATGTCCTGTCCTAGATTCCTTGGTTTTAATTCTTCTTTGGTAAGATTAGTGAATGTTACCGGTGATTCCTTGGTTGCTCGAATAGCGGAAACAAACACCTCGTCCAATGCTATTTTTTTACCTTCAAGGGAATCTTTCTGGATTTCTTGGGCAGAGAGACCCATAGTAAAGGCAATTAAGCCTAATGCTGCGAATAAAAGTTTCATCCGTAATACGTCCGTTACGAATAAAAGGGGCTATTATCCTATATTAAAATTGATATTTGTTTCTAAAAGAAACATTGGAAAATCCAAATGGCAATTTTTGCCTCCCTTAGCGACATTACCCGCCCAGGTTCATTGGGTATAATCTCAGCCAGCTTAAACCAGCACCCCTTTGAGATGGGGCAAATGTACTATTGAAAAGTAAACCATCATAATAAAAAATGATTTTCTTTTTACACCTGATGCGTCGGTTTCAATAAGTCATTGACCGTCTTTACAGGATTGAAGGTTGATAGAGGAACCTCAACGAAAATCGTGTTCCAAAAAGCCATAGCACCATTCCATAACCCTGGAAGTTCTAAGGCCTTTAATTCACGTCCTTCTTGGGTTTTACTGGTTATAAAAGCTTGTTTATGATCAACAAAATTCAAAAGATTGAATTTCTCGCCTTTAAAATTCTTTACACCACAAACCAAGTCAACAGGATTGAAATGGGTTGAATTATTAAGGATATCCACCTGTTTTTCATTCGACATGTCAAGTTGTGCAGATTCGATGATTTGAAGTGAAACATGATCTTGGGCATTCCTTATCCAAAAAGGCCCACCACCAGGTTCTCCTTCATTTTTGACCATTCCGCAAATACGAATTGGTCTATTAATTTTATCCTTTAAAATTTCAATCTGATCTCCAAGGCTAAAACTGGAATATTTATCTACAAAGCGAACATTAAGCTCCTTTTCAAGAAATTCCTTAATCTCCGACATTACATCGGCAGACAAATTATTATCATCAAGTATTTGAGCATATTTGAAGGCCTTCTCCTGGACCTTTAAAAGCAAGCCTGCTAACATTTTCTTGCTTTTTGTAAGTTCATCTTGCGCATTGGGTACTACAACATTATCAATGTTTTTAATAAAAATAACATCAGCTTCCTCTTCATTCAAGTTTTCTATGAGCGCACCATGTCCGCCTGGTCTAAAAAGTAAAGAACCGTCTGAATTTCGGAATGGATTATTATCCATATCAACGGCGATGGTATCTGTTGAGGCCTTTTGATATGAGTACCCAATGTTAAAATTCGTTTTTGTTTCTTTGGATAGTTCATCATTAATAGCACCATATTCCTTGGTAAACATGCGAATATGCTGTTCGGAAATGGTAAAATGTAAATTAGCATCTTCCCCAACTTTAGCATAACTGGAAGCTTCTTTTAAATGCTCTTCAAAAGGAGTGGCCGAATGGTTTCCATAATTATGAAAGGGCAGTAATCCTTTTGGATAAAATCCGTAGTTCAAAGCATTTTCAGACATCATTTCCTTAACAAATAGATATAGCTCTTCGTCCTTACTAGAGAATTTTCCTTTGATTCTTTCTTGAACAATATCGTAAAATGGGAAATCTTTCAATCCAGCATTAAAAACCTGTAAATCAGTATCATTAGTACGCTCAAAGTATTTCTTTAGATTTTCTTTTGATGGATCATAGGTATCCAAAAAATTGAAGAGCGCCTTGAACATTCTTGATGCAGCCCCAGAGGCAGGAACAAATTTGAGAAGCGCTAAATCGTCTTTAGACCCTTCAAATTTATTGATCAGTGATTTTTGTTCGCGTACTGTAAACTTGCTAATGCCCTCGCCCACAACGGCAGCGTTTACAAGATTTACAAAAGGAATACCGTCTTCGAAAATTTCGATTTGGCTTCTAACTTTCTCTTTCGCAATACCTTTTGCGGCTATTTGTTTTAAATCGTTTTCGGTTAGTTGAATCATTTTTTCAATAGGTTATCTATGTGTTCTACTGCTTTTTTTAATCGTGTTTTTTTATCCCCTTTTAAGATAACAAAATTCCTATTATATTTCTCCAGTGTGTCCTTAAAATATAAAAACATACGTTCGCGCTCGTTAGGTTTATCGCGTAGATCATCTGCCTCCCAAGGTATATCAATATAAGTCAAGAAATACAGATCATATTGGTTTTCCAAGGCATGTTTTTCTAATAAAGGGTCACAATAACCAAGATAATAAGCCTCGGAATAAACTTTTGTTTCCAATAGATCGGTATCGCAAATAAGTATATCAGTAGCTTTATTCGCCAAGTCATTTTCCAAACGCATTTGCCCCTCGGCAATCGGCAATAAATCTTTGGGCTCACAGGTTTTTCGTTCGTTATTCCATTTATCCTGAAGATATTCCCTAGCATATTCAGGCGCCCAAACCGTATTGTAGTGTCTTGCTAATTGCTCTGACAGCGTGGTTTTTCCGGTAGATTCGGGCCCGAACATTACTACTTTAACAATGTCTGTGGGCTGCTGCTTAAATTTTTCTTCCATGCAAGATAACCATATACGGCGATGACTGTAAATATAAGATACTGAAGACTTGTAAACGTAAATCCTTTATAAAAATAAAGAGGAACTGAAATTATATCACCAACGATCCAATAAATCCAGTTTTCAATCTTTCGTTTTGCCATGAGCCACATTCCCACAAAGAACACCGCCGTTGTAACGGTGTCTAAATAGGCTGTCCAGCTGGTCCATTTATCAAAGGCTTGGTAAACGATATAAACAAATATCAAAGTGGCAGTGAATATTATAACAGATATTCTGTGCTCTTTCTTTGTTGTTCTTGTAATAGGCGTAAAATGAGTGGCGTCCACTTTACGAGTCCAGACATACCATCCATAAACACTCATGATGAAGTAATACCCGTTTATCATCATATCCCCAATAAGTCCCCATTGAAAAAGAAGATAAACATAAATAGAAGTGCTGATCATCCCCGTGGGATAGACCAGGATGTTATTCTGTTTAGAAAACCATACAGACAATAGTCCAAAAATTACCCCAACAATCTCAAGAACTATGTGATACGTTTCATATTCGGCATATTGACCGAACAAAAACTCAAAAATGTGGCTCATAATCGCTTCGGTCGGTTTTGACAATTTTCATATACAATAAGCCTTTATCCATGAGTTCAAATGCTTCTTTGATTTCAGAGTTCAAAACTTGCATTACCTCATCATAATT
>RCND010000508.1_pt1 | contig 22174 bp, 20 predicted proteins | sample 2041351 | NCBI WGS metagenome assembly RCND01 (sample SAMN09708230, study PRJNA481090) | Marine sediment metagenome, whole genome shotgun sequencing project. | biome: marine sediment; feature: ocean; material: sediment; isolation source: Sewage treatment plant 12B marine sediment (STP12B) ... | reverse complement strand
GGCTAACTGCCTTATATGCGAACAATAACAAGCCCTACTCCTATTCCAACATTACAATGAAGCCCTACGAGTTCACCAAGGAGCTTCAATGTATAAAGGAAAAGATTGAAGTACTTTCAAAATGTAATTTTACCACCTGTCTTCTAAACCTGTATAGGGATGGCAAGGACAGTAACGGATGGCATGCGGACAACGAAAAAGAACTGGGACAAAACCCTGCTATTGCTTCCATAAGTTTAGGGGAGCCACGTTATTTCCATTTAAAACACAACACCATTCCCGATTTAAAACACAAAATACTATTGGAACACGGCAGCCTTCTTTTGATGACGGGCGAAACCCAACATTTCTGGAAACACCAAATACCTAAAACGGCTAAACTTATTGGAGAGCGAATAAATCTTACCTTTAGGGTAATAGAATAAAAAAAATCGGCTATGGGAGCCGATTTTTTCGCCTATCATAAAATCGCTAACTATCTTTAAGATGACGACGAAGTATCTTAATTTTCTCATTTTCGAATTCACTTTACATATTCAACAGTCGTGCCAAAATCAAATCAAATTTTGCTTTGTATCTTTGCACTGCTATGGAAAAAGAATTTACAGACCGCGAATTGGATCGCATTATAGAAATGGCTTGGGAAGATCGTACCACATTTGATGCTATTAGCTTTCAATTCGGTATCTCGGAACAAGAGACTATTGAAATAATGCGTAGGGAAATGAAACCTAGTAGTTTTCGCATGTGGCGAAAAAGGGTTCAAGGAAGAGCTACCAAACATGCAAAATTACGCACCGATGGTGTAGATAGATTCAAATGCAGCCGCCAAAAACAGATTACAGGCAATAAAATTTCAAAAAGATAATTGCCTTAGCGGTATGCTTATTTAAAAATATCGTTTAACACTACCGCTAGTCGTATGCCCCCTTTTTGTAATTGAGACTCTACAGTAGACCACCATTTGTAGCTATATTGATACCCTATTTTCTCGCCAACAGCAACAGATTCATAAAGCTTATTGGCTATATCTTGAGACTCTTCTACCCAGTCATATACGGTACCCTGTTGTAATTCGTTAAGCTGTTGCTTGGTAAGTTCAGGTAGGGCATCCGACAGTTCTGTAAAACTCATACCGTAGTCATCTATCATATTGGAATCCCATACCCTATGTAGGTTACTTCCCCTACCGAACCACTGTACCTGTATATCGTTACCACCTTTGTCTTCCAAACGGCCAACGTGCATTGGTTGGTGTAAATCTCCTACCAAATGAACTAAGAATTTCAAGTAAAATACCTTATCGGCACGGCTACTATTAGCATTCTTAATCACAGCAACACATTTATTAATTCCTGTTACCAAATCTCCTTGTGCACTGGGCGTTTCATCCCCGTACTTTTTATCCAGCGGAAAATTTACATAGTGTAACGCACTGAATTCCCTATAGGATCTATCTGCTTTTATTTCATCACCAAACGTAGAAGCTTCGGCCAAACTTTGCCCATTCAGTAATTTATCGATAGCCTTTTTCGCCTTTCTGGTCAAGTGGTTTTCGGCAACATCCCCAACCACTCTATGTCCGGTTTTAGACCAGACCATATCGTTGGCAAATGTGATATGAGCACATAAAAATAAGAGTAAGAAAAACTTTTTCATTGCTTTAATTTTGCGCAAAAATAGCATATCGAATTTTAAGGTATTGTTAAAACTTGAAAAGGCTTAAATTTTATAAAGAACTTGCACCCATGAAAAAGAAAAAATCAGTTCTAAAGAAAATAAAACTGCGCTATTTTCAATTTGCCATTAAGACAGTATTAGGATTTTCATTTGTACTATGTATTTTTATACTCAGCATCTATTTAGGGGCGTGGGGTCCTATTCCTAAAAAAAAGGAGTTATCTAATTTTAACTATCAAATGGCCTCCGAAGTGTTTTCTTCGGATAGTGTGCTAATAGGAAAATATTATCTAAACGACCGACAGCCCATTTCTTTTCAAGAATTTCCCGAACATTTAATACAGGCATTGGTGGCTATTGAGGACGAACGTTTTTATACTCACTCCGGCATAGATTTTTCAAGTTTGCTCAGAGTAGGTGTTAAAACCATACTAATGGGTGACAGCTCTTCTGGAGGGGGAAGCACCTTGACCCAACAGTTGGCTAAAAATCTATACCCAAGAAAAGATAGGCAGTCTGCCCATTTAATTATAGATAAGTTTAAAGAGATGATCATCGCCAAACGATTAGAATCTGTGTATGCAAAAGAGGAAATACTAACCCACTACTTAAATACGGTTTCTTTTGGCGACAATACTTTTGGTATTGAAAGTGCGGCGCTAAAATTCTTTAATACCAATGCGAAAAAATTATCACTCGAACAAGCCGCTACCCTAGTGGGCATGTTAAAAGCTACCTACAGCTATAACCCAAGAATATTTCCTAAAAAAAGCCTGGACAGACGTAATCTTGTATTAAAGTCCATGAAAGAAAATAATTTTTTGGATCAAGAAAGACTTAATGATGCTGTAGCTACTGCACTTAAATTGGACTATAGGGATTACGATTATAATGCTGGTATAGCCCCTTATTTTAGAGAAGAAGTACGTAAGCAACTACTTCGATGGATAAAAGAACGGAACAGCAAGGGGAACAATCTTAACTTATATACCTCGGGTTTAAAAATATATACGACCCTCAACTATAGAATGCAACAGTTAGCGGAAGAAGTTATGGTATCGCATATGAGTTCGTTACAAGAAGATTTTGAAAAAAGTTATGGGAAGAATGCACCTTGGCTAAAAAACAGTAAAATCATTCAGAATGCGGCAAGGCGCACTGCAGTCTATAAAAATCTTAAGAAAACAGGACTTAACGATACCCAAATCTTTCAAAAGCTCAGAACCGATAAAAAACAGATGACCTTAACTACATGGAAAGGCGACCTAAATAGAGAGGCTAGCACTATGGATAGCTTACAGCATTACATGAAATTTTTAAATATGGGTTCCCTTTCCTTAGACCCAACAACCGGCCAAGTGCTCACGTGGGTAGGAGGAATAGATTTTGAACGGTTTAAATACGATCATATCTCCCAAAGCAAAAGACAAGTAGGCTCCACTTTTAAACCAATTGTGTACACCGCCGCATTAGAAAATGGAATAAGTCCCTGTACTTATTTTTCTGCCCAAGAGGTGGTCTATGAGAATTTGCAAGGCTGGTCACCCAGTAATTCTGGAGATAAAGAAGAAGCGTACTTAAGTTATACTATGGAGGAAGCCCTAAGTAATTCTGTAAATACCATTGCCGTAAAAGTGATGGAAAAAACGGGTATCGCTAATGTTTTGGAACAAGCCAAAAAAATGGGGATTCAGGAAAAACTTCCAAACCTCCCTTCACTGGCATTGGGAACAGGAGAAATTAAAATGACAGAAATGGCCATGGCTTATACGAGTTATTTAAACCAAGGAAAAACCGTAAAACCGCTCATTCTTAAAAAGATAACCGATTATGAAGGTAAGGTCCTAGCCACTTTTGAATCCAAACTGAGCGACAAACCGGCATTTTCCGAAGAAAATGGACAGCTAATGATAGAAATGATGAAATCTACCGTTAACTCGGGCACAGCATCCAGAATCAGATCTACTTATGGCCTTAAAAATGATATTGCAGGAAAAACAGGAACAACCCAAAACAACAAAGATGCATGGTTTGTTGGTTTGACACCAAAGCTAATACATCTTACTTGGGTGGGTCTGGACAACCATGAAATCGGTTTTAAGAATACCCGATTAGGACAAGGAGCCAATGCTGCCTTACCCCTATTCGCAATTTGGTTACAAAAACTGAATGCGGATAAAGCGTTTGATGTCATAACCAAAGCTAAATTTCCAAGCCCAAGTGTAGCTGTATTAGAAGCACTTAATTGTGAAGGCGTAAAACGAGACGGATTTTTTAAACGACTTTTTAAAAATCCCAACAAGACAAAACGTAAAAAATTTAAAAATAAGGGTGAAAACCAGTCCAATTAAAAATAAAATGATATATTTATGATATCATTTTAATATCATTAATTATGTCAACTGAAAAAAACCACAGTCCTATTAACGGCTACATTATTCTTTTTGTTTTGCTTGCCCTGCTCGTTGGCGGCGTTTTACTCCTTCGTATATATGTTGGTGCCTTCATGATTTTGGCAGCACTGCTGCTATTTCCAGGTTTTGTGTTAGTAAATCCAAACAGCTCTAGGGTGCTACTGCTTTTTGGGAAATATATTGGTACCATAAAACAAAATGGATTATTCTGGGTAAATCCGTTCTTTACCAAAAAGAAAATATCCTTGCGAGCAAGTAACTTTGACAGCGAACGGTTAAAGGTCAACGACAAGCTTGGGAATCCCATTATGATTAGTACCATTTTGGTCTGGCGTGTAACAGACACCTATAAAGCTGCTTTTGACGTAGATGATTACCAAAATTTTGTGCGTGTACAGACCGATGCTGCGGTACGTAAACTGGCTAGCATGTATCCCTATGATAATTTTGCAGATGAAGGGCTGGACGAAGATATTACTTTACGGTCCAGTGTTAACGAAGTAAGTGATGCGTTGGAACAAGAAGTCCAAGAACGGCTTTCCATGGCGGGCATAGAAGTGTTGGAGGCAAGAATAGGGTATTTGGCCTATGCACAGGAGATAGCAAATGCGATGTTAAAACGACAGCAAGCTACAGCGATTGTAGCCGCACGGCATAAAATTGTTGAAGGCGCGGTAAGCATGGTAGAAATGGCCTTAACCGAACTCAGCAAAAAAGAGCTGGTGACCTTAGATGAAGAGCGTAAAGCTGCCATGGTAAGTAACCTCATGGTCGTACTTTGTTCCGATAAGGATGTTTCACCTATAGTTAATACAGGAACTTTAAACCACTAAACCATGCGTGTTTTTAACGAGACCCAACGATTTACGCAATGGTGGTTATGGTTGGTTTTAGTAGTAACCATGATAGCAGCGCTTGCCAAACCCATAGTAGCTTGGGCACAATCAAATTTTAAAGATAATAGTGTTTTTGACACCAGTTTCTGGATAAGCTGCGCCACTATGTTCCTAGTGCTTCTCTTATTTAACCTTTTTAAATTAACAACGGTAATTGATGAAAAAGGAATTAGTTATCATTTTTTCCCTTTTCACCTAAAGCCAAAACTGCTACACTGGAACGAGATAGAAAATATTGGCACCAGAAAATACAAACCACTCAAGGAGTACGGCGGTTGGGGCTATAACGGGGAAAGAATGGAAAAGCATTGAACGTAAAAGGAAACCAAGGCATTCAACTGGAATTAAGCACGGGTAAAAAATCACTTCTTGGAACCCAAAAAATGGAAGATGCGCAAAAAGTAATCAATAGATATTTTAAAAAAGATGAAGGAATATAAAGTTGTAAAATGGCAAATGGGTCTAACCAATAATGACCAGCGAATGGAAGACACGCTTAACGAGTATGCCAAGCAAGGCTGGTATTTAATACAAGTAATCGATAGTACTAGGTCTATTGTACTGGCGAGGGACAAAAACAGATAAGCTGGTATTTAACAATCAAAAAACATTGGATGCCCTTCATATTGTTTCTAACAAACTAGATAGTTCTAAAACATAATTACACACAGGGCACAATGTCGAACGCTAGTATTTAAAAAACATAAAAACCAATACTACGAATAACGAACAAGAGTACGCTACTTAGTAGTATCATCTTGCTAAATGTGCAAAAGGTGGTGACAGTATTTATTAAAACAAATGAGTAAAAAAAAGGCATTTGCATTACGGGTAAACGAGGATATGCTCAAGGCTATAGAGAAATGGGCAGCCGATGAGTTTAGAAGCACCAATGGACAAATAGAATGGATGTTGATGAAAAGCTTAAAAGAGGCAAAACGCGACCCAAAATCTAAGAAAGTAGACTAGTTTTAATATTTATTTAACGATCTAAAACCGTAGCTTTGAATCTTAGCTAATTCACCTCATAATGACTAAAATTCTAAGTGTCCTCGCACTTTTATTTGTATCAACACATGCCTTATCCCAAAATTCAGAAAAGTCGTTTACCGTTAAATATATTTCAGAGGACATCGTCTTAGATGGAGTCTTGGATGACCCAATTTGGGGAATGGCAGAAAGTGCCAATACCTTTCAACAATACTTTCCAACTGATTCTGTTACTGCGAAAGCTCCTAGCGACATTAAAATGCTCTACGATGACAAAAACCTGTATATCGGTATCCGCATAAATACGATTGGAAAAGATTATGTCATACCTTCTCTAGAACGCGATTTTAGGGCTGGAGGGAATGATAATATAAGTCTTTTATTCGATACTTTCAACGATGGAACTAACGCATTTCTTTTCGGTATAAACCCCTACGGTGTAAGGCGTGAGGCACTAATTACTAATGGTGGTTCTGGACTGGAAGGTTTTACAACATCTTGGGATATTAAATGGAAAGGCGAATCCGTAATATATGATGACTATTATACAGCAGAAATGGTCATACCGCTAACGTCGTTCAAATTTCGGGAAGGGGAAAACAAGTGGCGCTTCAACAGCTACCGTTTTGATATGCAATCCAACGAAACGAGTACTTGGGTACGTATACCTCAAAACCAACTCATCTTTAATCTTGCCTTTATGGGAGATATGATGTTTGAAAAACCCCTGGGTAAATCCCGAACACCATTAGCCCTAATTCCTTATGTAAACGGTATAACAACCAACGATTTTGATAGCGGTGAGAGCCTCAATAATTTTAAAGTGGGTGCTGATGCCAAGATATCGGTAGGCAATAGTTTAAATCTTGACCTTACCTTAAATCCAGATTTTTCTACAGTAGAGGTCGATAATTTTATAACCAATCTTACCCGTTTCGAAATTGCATTGCCTGAACGGCGTCAATTTTTTATTGATAATAATGACCTTTTTGGGGGCTTTGGAGGTGGCCGTGATGCAAATCCGTTTTTCTCTAGACGAATAGGTATTGCTACGGATACCGCGGGCAATACTATAGAGAATCGTATTATTGGCGGACTTAGGCTTAGTGGCAAAATTAACAAGGACCTGCGTTTGGGTTTCCTGAACCTACAAACAGAAGAGGACAGCGAGAATGGAATACCTTCCAATAACAACATGATGTTTTCGCTTCAACAAAAAATGTTCTCTCGTTCTAATTTAGGCGTTTTCTTTATTAACAGACAAGCGGTAGGAGCATCTGATTTCTTACCTGAAGATGAAGAGTTTAACCGTGTTATGGGTATTGATTATAATCTGGCATCGGAAGACAACAGCTGGACAGGAAAGTTCTACCTCCACAAGTCATTTCAACCTGAAGATAATGAAGGCAATTACTCCTTAGGTTTTAACCTAGGTAAAAACACTCGAAACTTTTCTGCATTTGTAGATGCGGTTAAAATAGATGAAGAGTTTAACTCAGATCTTGGGTTTATACCAAGAACTGACATTTTTAAACTCGTGAATGTTTTTGAGGCGCGTCTATGGCCTAAAAAAGGTAAAATAAATAATTATGAGGCGCAGGTTTTTAATGAATTTGTTTGGCGGCCAGGATTAGACTACCAACTAGGGGACCATGCTATTTCCCTAGAAACCACTGCAGAATTCAAGAGCCTGGAGAAGTTGAGCACACAATTTTCTAGGAGGTATGTTTTCCTAACAGAAGACTTTGAGCCAACGGGTAACGATGGGGCAATAGCTTTACCCGGAAATCTAGGATACAACTTTAGCAGCTTTGAGATGTCTTTTGAATCCGATAGGCGTAAGGTATTTTCATACAGCATTGAACCGGGCTTTGGTGGGTTTTTTAATGGTAATAGGTATTCATTAGAGACTGGTTTTGATATTAGATTACAGCCGAAAGTACGTATCGGATTTAACGCACAATATGATAGGATTGCCCTCCCACAACCCTATTCCAGCGCAGATATTTTCTTAATAAGTCCACGAGTGGGGATTACCTTCAGCAAGTCAGTTTTCTGGTCTACCCTAGTTCAGTACAGTAATCAACGTGATAATTTGGGCATCAATTCAAGGCTACAATGGCGATTCGCTCCATTATCCGACCTATTTATCGTATACAATGATAATTACTCGGTAGACCTATTTGCTCCTAGATTTCGCTCTATCAACCTTAAACTTTCTTACTGGCTAAATATCTAGCGCCAGCTGTTTAATAAAAATTTAGTACTAGAATGTATATTAGGGTTTTACTGTATCGTTTTCTATTTTAAAATTAACTATTAGATCATGACCAAAGCTTTTTTCTCCTTTATATTTCTTTTCACTTTCTTGGTCGTTTTTGGTCAAGAAAAGCAAAAATCATTTACCGTAAAGTTTATTTCAGAATCTATTATAGCTGATGGAGATTTAGATGAGCCTATTTGGGACATGGCCGAAAGTGTAAATGAATTCTGGGAATATTTTCCGTTAGATTCCATTCAAGCAAAGGAGCAATCAGAAATTAAAATGCTCTATGATGATAAAAACCTTTACATAGCTATAAAAGCAAGTTCTGTTGGTAAGAATTATTCCTTACAATCTTTAAGACGAGATTTCAGGGGCAGTGGTAATGATAGCTTCTCCTTAGTTTTTGACACCTTTAATGATGGCACAAACGCGTTTCTATTTGGCATAAATCCTTACGGGGTTCGAAGAGAGGCTCTACTAGCAAATGGTGGCGCAAATAGAAGCGGTTTCAATCTTTCTTGGGATGTAAAATGGAAAGGGGATGCCAAAATGCATGATGGCTACTTTACAGCAGAAATGATTATCCCGTTTACTTCCTTAAAATTCGAGGAAGGCACCACCAAATGGAGATTTAACAGTTACCGAGTAGACACTCAGTCTAATGAACGCAGCACATGGACCAGGATTCCACAAAACCAATTAATTTATAATTTGGCTTTTATGGGAGAAATGATTTTTGAAAAGCCATTGGGTAAATCAAGAACTCCACTAGCAATCATACCCTATATCAACACACTTGCCCAAAAGGATTTTGAAAGTGACGAAAGTTTAAGCAATTTTAATTTTGGTGGAGACGCAAAGGTAGCTATAGGAAATAGTTTGAATCTAGATATTACCGTAAATCCAGATTTTTCTCAAGTAGAGGCAGATGACCAAGTAACTAACCTCACTCGCTTCGAAATTGGCTTACCCGAAAAAAGACAGTTTTTCATTGATAATAATGACCTTTTTGCAAGCTTTGGTGATCAACGAGATGCTAACCCCTTTTTCTCTAGACGTATCGGAATTGCTAAGGATACTGCAGATAACACTATTGAAAATAAAATTATTGGTGGCATAAGGCTAAGTGGAAAACTCACAAAAGATTTGCGTGTTGGTTTACTAAATATTCAAACAGCAGAAGATCGGCTTAATGAAATTGCCTCTAATAATAATACCATGATTGCACTGCAACAAAGGGTGTTTTCAAGATCTAATATTGGAATGTTCTTCATCAACAAACAGTCCTTTAAAGATTATGACTTTGTTAGTCGTGAAGATGAATATAATAGAGTTTTAGGTCTTGACTATAATTTAGCTTCAAAACAAAACAAATGGAATGGCAAATTCTTTGCACACAAATCATTTAGTCCAGATGATAATGAGGGCAACATAGCAAGCGGAATGATTATGCGTTTCAATTCTAGAAATTGGAACTTTTACAACAAAACGGTTTATGTTAATGAAGATTTTTCCTCTGATTTAGGTTTTGTTCGAAGAACCGATATATTTAAGGAAATTTTAAGTGCAGAACGTGTATTTTGGCCCAAGAGCGGACCTATTCAAAATCATGCGTTTCAAGTATTACCTATATTTATATGGAGTCCTACAAACAACTTTCAAAATACCGATTACGATTTTAGAAGTAGATGGTCTGTGAATTTCAATAATCAATCGCAAGCCGAAATTGGAATTTCTAACAAATATACCTTCCTATTTGATGATTTTGACCCCACGAATACAGATGGAGCTATTGAAATACCTGGAGATCAAGGGTATCATTACAACAATCTAACTGCAAACTATCAATCTGACATGCGTAAAATTTTCTCCTATAGCGTCGAGTCTAACGTGGGTAGGTTTTTTAACGGAAAAAGATTTTCATTAGAAACTATGATGAACGTGCGTTTTCAGCCGAAGGCATTTTTATCTGTGTTACTCAATTATGATAAAATAACATTGCCCAATCCTTACCCAAGTGCAAATATTTGGCTCATAAGTCCTAAAATAGATATTACATTTAGTAAATCGATTTTCTGGTCTACCTTAGTACAGTACAGTAATCAAAGGGATAACTTAGGGTTTAATTCTAGGCTGCAATGGCGCTTTGCTCCGTTATCCGACCTTTTCCTTGTGTACAATGATAATTACTCCGTAGACCAATTTGCTCCTAGATTTCGCTCTATAAACCTTAAACTTTCTTACTGGCTAAATATTTAATAGTAGAATTCATATCAGGGTTTTACCGTATCGTTTTCTATTTTAAACTCAACTATGAGATTATGACCAAAGCTTTTTTCTCCTTTATATTTCTTTTCACTTTTTTGGTCATTTTTGGTCAGGAAAAGCAAAAATCATTTACCGTAAAGTTTATTTCAGAAAATATTATTGCTGATGGTGTATTGGACGAGCCTATTTGGGAAATGGCCGGCAATGGCGCAGATGAATTCTGGGAATATTTTCCTTTAGATTCGATACAAGCAAGAAAGCAATCACAAATCAAAATACTTTATGATGATAAGAATCTATACGTGGGTATCAAGGCATACTCAAGCGGGAAAAATTATGCAACCCCATCGTTAAGGCGTGACTTTAGAGGTAGTGGAAGTGATAGTTTTTCCTTAGTTTTTGACACTTTTAATGATGGCACCAATGCTTTTTTATTTGGAATAAACCCCTATGGAGTTAGGCGTGAAGCACTCATTGCTAACGGCGGCACAGGCCAGAGTGATTTTAATCTATCCTGGGACGTTAAATGGAAAGGAGATGCAAAAATTTATGACGATTACTTTACTGCTGAAATGATAATCCCCCTTACTTCCTTGAAATTTGAGGAGGGTGCTACCAAATGGCGTTTTAACAGCTATCGCATTGAAACGCAATCGAACGAACGAAGTACATGGACAAGAATACCTCAGAATCAACTCATATATAATCTTGCTTTTATGGGAGATATGATGTTTGAAAAACCTTTAGGAAAGTCGCGAACACCATTAGCGCTTATCCCCTATGTAAATAGTTTTGTAGCAAAGGACTTTGAAAGTAGCGACAATCTCAATAATTTCAAGGTTGGTGCAGATGCCAAGATATCTATAGGAAATAGCTTAAACCTTGACCTTACCTTAAACCCGGATTTCTCTACAGTAGAGGTCGATAATTTCATAACCAATCTTACCCGCTTTGAAATTGCGCTGCCAGAACGGCGTCAATTTTTCATAGATAATAATGATCTTTTTGCAAGTTTCGGAGACGGGTTTGATGTAAACCCATTTTTCTCTAGACGTATAGGTATTGCTAAAGACACATTAGGCAATAGCATAGAAAACAATCTTATTGGCGGTGCGCGTCTTAGCGGTAAACTAACCAAAGACCTAAGGATAGGTTTCTTAAACATACAGACGGCTGAGGACTTGGAAAACGAAATCCCTTCCAATAACAACACCATGATAGCGCTACAGCAGCGTGTGTTTTCCCGCTCGAACGTTGGCGTATTCTTTATTAACAAAGAATCCTTTACTGATTATGATTTTCAGGAACCTGAAGATGCATACAATAGAGTTCTAGGCATTGACTATAATCTAGCCTCAAAAGATAATACTTGGAACGGAAAATTTTTCACTCATAAATCATTTCAACCAGGTGATAATAATGGAAACATAGCTTCTGGCGCAACCATACGCTACAACACTAGAAAGTTTAATTTATTTGCAAAAGGTACTTTTGTAGATGAAGATTTTCGTTCTGATCTGGGTTTTATTCGTAGAACCGATATCTTCAAAACAATTCTGAGTCTAGAGCGCGTATTTTGGCCTAAAACAGGGATTGTTCAAAACCATTCGTTTCAATTTTTTCCTAATATTCGATGGAGCCCTAGTAGGGATTTTCAAAATACCGATTACGATTTTCAAACCAGGTATGAGCTTCAATTCAATAATCAATCCCAAGCTAGGTTTGAGCTGACCAATAGCTACACGTTTCTTTTTAATGATTTTGACCCTACAGGAAGCGACGATGCCATCCCAATACCAGGAAATGAAGGCTATCATTATAACAACGTAGAATTTGGGTATGAATCCGATCAGCGAAAACTCTTTTCTTATGAGGTGCAGTCATCCGTAGGGAGATTTTTTAACGGAAACCGATTCTCGGTAGAAGGTACTATGACCATGCGTTTTCAACCCAAAGCCTTTATATCCTTGCTATTCAATTATGACCAAATACAATTACCAAACCCATATCCAAGTGCCGATATTTGGTTGATAAGTCCGAAAGTAGATATTACCTTTAGCAAATCGATTTTCTGGTCTACCTTAGTACAGTACAGTAATCAAAGGGATAACTTAGGTATTAATTCCAGGCTGCAATGGCGCTTTGCTCCGCTATCGGACCTTTTCCTTGTGTACAATGACAATTACTCAGTAAACCAATTTACTCCTAGATTTCGATCTATTAATCTAAAACTATCCTACTGGTTAAATATTTAAAATGAACTACAAAATACTTTGTTCTGACTTGGATGGTACCTTACTCTCTTCAAAGGACAATGTCTCTGACTTTACCATACAAGAGATTAAACGAATACGGAATACAATTCGGATAATTCTGGTATCTGCTAGAATGCCCAGTGGTATGTACTACCTCCAACAACAGTTGGGTATTGAACAGCAACCCATCATATGCTATAATGGCGCCCTTGTTCTACATGGTGACAAAACACTATTATCAGTAACCATTCCTTACTCAATTTTATTGCAAGTACATGAAATGACCACCCTTTTAGAGATAGATTTAGGAGTGTATGCACATGATAACTGGTTTGTTCCCAAAACATCGAAACGCGTAGAAAAAGAGATTAAACACACCAAAACGCAGCCCACTTTTCAACAGACAAAATCTACGCTTGCTAAGCTAAAGCATAGGGGTGCACATAAAGTCATGCTAATGTGCAGTAAGGAAAGTGCAGACCATATTATGCCCCTATTAAAAAATAATTTTAGTAATGAGTTGAATATGTACCGTTCTAATGACACCTTAATCGAAATTGCGCCTAAATCAGTTTCCAAACGTTCTGCCATTGCACATATTCTAAAACAAACGGAATCATTTAAAGACATCATAGCCTTTGGGGATAACTATAATGACATTGAGATGATTGAAGCAGCTGGTTGCGGGGTAGCCGTGGCCAATGCCAGGACCGAATTAAAAACAGTTGCCAATCATATTACATTAGCAAATACAGATAACGGTGTGGCCGACTTTATCCGGAGACATCTGGTTATTTGATTATATTTGAAAAACTTCGCTTTTTGACCATGGAAAATACCCCCTTAGAACCTTTTATCACCAACGACTCCGTCGTATTTGGACTTTTAGCAATAGCCCTAGGTATTATTTTTTATACCTCTAGTATTAAAACAGGGTTTTGGAAAAAATTCTATTCTATAATTCCTGCCGTTCTTATGTGTTATTTACTACCTGCTATTTTAGCAAGTAGTGGTCTCATTTCAGACAATACTTCCAACCTTTATTTTATGGCAAGTCGATACTTATTACCTGCTGCCCTTGTATTAATGACCCTGAGTATCGATTTAAAGGCGATTGCTAATTTGGGTTCCAAAGCCTTAATCATGTTCCTTACCGGTACTACGGGGATTATCATTGGCGGCCCTATTGCTATTCTTTTGGTTTCAATTTTCTCTCCAGAAACGGTTGGAGGTAACGATTTTGATGCCACATGGCGGGGTCTTTCTACTATTGCCGGAAGCTGGATAGGTGGAGGTGCGAACCAAGCTGCAATGTTAGAGATATTTCAATATAACCCAGAAAAATACGGAGGAATGGTGTTAATAGACATTGTGGTAGCCAATATCTGGATGGCTATTATTTTGCTTGGTGTAGGAAAAACAGAACAGATAGATAGATGGTTAAAAGCCGATACCTCTAGCATAGAAAAACTAAAGCTCAAAGTAACCGAATTCACCGATAAAATTACACGAGTCCCTACTCTTAACGATTATATGATTATGCTTTGCTTGGCTTTTGGCGCGGTGGGTATAGCACACTTTTTTGGAAATAATATTAGCGATTATTTAACTCAGAATTTTGACTCGGTAAGTGACAAAAAGAGTTTTCTCTCCTTTTTGGGGTCTAGTTTCTTTTGGATGGTTGTCTTAGCTACAACCATGGGAATACTGCTTTCATTTACCAAAGCAAAAAACTATGAAGGTGCTGGTGCCAGCAAGATTGGCAGTGTATTTATCTACATCCTAGTAGCCACCATAGGCATGAAAATGGATTTAGGAAAAGTTTTGGAAAACCCTGGTCTAATAGCCGTTGGTTTTATTTGGATTACGATACACGCCGGACTCATGATTTTAGTTGCAAAACTGATAAAGGCACCCTACTTTTTCTTGGCTGTAGGAAGTCAGGCTAATGTTGGTGGTGCCGCTTCCGCACCTGTGGTTGCAGCAGAATTTCATCCTTCGCTTACCTCAGTTGGGGTATTGTTAGCTGTTCTTGGATACGTAGTAGGTACTGGAGGAGCCTTATTTTGCGCCTATTTAATGGAGGTAGCCTCACATTTATAATTCAAAACTAATCGATTTAGAGCAAGTCTATTTACAATAATTTTATTGATATTTGCGGCCTAATAAGATAACATGAAGCAATTCCTATATTCCCTAAGTATTCTATGTTTGGTCGTTTCCTGCGCCGGAGACACTGAAAACACAATGACCGTAAGTGGCAATATAAAGGGGCTCAAAAAAGGCACCCTGTATCTGCAACATGTAAAGGATACTGCGCTTGTAACGGTAGACTCGCTAGAAATTGAGGGAGACGGAAGTTTTACCTTTCAAACAGAACTGGAAAGTCCTGAGCTTTTCTATCTCTACCTTAATAAAAAGGATAATAACGATGTAAACGACAGGCTTTCATTTTTTGCGGAACCTGGTCTTATTACTATTAAAACCAATTGGAATACCTTTGATACCAAAGCTGAAATTACGGGGTCCAAAAGTCACGAAAAACTCCAAGAATATCAAAAAGTAATGTCCAGAAATAATGTAAGAAGTCTTGAGTTGATGCAAATGTCGGCTAACCAAAATGCTGAATATAGTCAGCAAGAATTGGATTCCATAGAATTACTCTACACTAGAAAAATACAACGAAATTATATCTACGCTATAAATTTCGCCATAAATAATAAAGACTCCTACATAGCTCCCTATATCGCCGTTAAGGAAATTCCTGAAGCTAATATAATATACTTAGACTCTATAGCTTCTGTGCTACCTGAGAACATTTCAAATTCTAAATACGGAAAAGAGCTTACCGTATTACTAGCTAAAAACAAATCATAAAAAAAAGCATCCGGATTACGGATGCTTTTTAGGATAAACCTTAGTATTGGGTTTAACTTAGTTTATTCAAATCATCTACCAAACCTTTTGCTTTGGTTTCTAATTCGGAGCGCACAGCTGTTAAGTGTGCTTTTCTATTATCAACATCTTTTTGGTTCACTTTTGCAATTAAATCGTCAAAAGTGGCTATTGCACCATCAATAACTTTTACACCCTCTTTGGAATCTTGCTTACCATTCGCAGCCTCAACTATGTAAACCGCCTCAATGATATCGCCTAATACATAATTGATATCTTTTTTTAAATCTCGAACACTTGCCATTTTACTATATTTTTTTACAAAAGTACAACTTTAACGTTTTAAAAATAAGATTACCATCAAATAGTAACTTCCAATAATTTTGTGCCAGCCGTTTTGATTCGAATACAATTTGCCATTGCGGGTATTAAAACAGTTTCTCCTTTCTTAACAGCTACCTCTCCATCATCTGTACTAATACTGGCAGTACCTGCCACACACATATAAATCGTAAAAGAATCCCTAGCAGCCAAATCCTGCTCAAAATCCTTTGTGAGGGTTAAGAAATTTGTCCTGAAATAAGGACAAGCTACCATATCGTTAACCTGATTTATCACAGTGTCGTAAGTCACCTTAAAATCATCCTTCTTTTCGTAATCCATGGCATCCAAAGCCATTTCCGTATGGAGTTCTCTAAGATTTCCGTCCTTATCTTTTCTATTAAAATCAAATACGCGGTAGGTAACATCAGAGGTTTGCTGTATTTCTGCGAGTAGCACCCCTGCACCTATGGCATGTATTTTGCCAGTATTGACAAAAAAAGTATCCCCTTCTTTTACTGGTTCATAGTTTAGAAGTTCTAATAAGGCATCATCCGCCAAACCCTTAGCATATTCATCTTTGGTTACATTCTTGTTGAAACCAACAATAAGTTCAGATCCTGCATCTGCATCCATAACGTACCACATTTCAGTCTTTCCAAAAGAATTATGGCGCTTTTGTGCTAATTCATCATTAGGATGTAATTGAATAGACAGATCCTGTTTTGCATCAATAAATTTAATTAGGATTGGAAATTCCTTTCCAAATCGCTCTAGGACACTTTTTCCTAAAAGTGCTTCCGGAAATTTATCTATTAAAGTACTCAAAGAAGTGCTCGCCAAATCTCCGTTAGAAACAACAGAAACATCGCCAGAAATCGTTGAAAGCTCCCAACTTTCACCAGTTATATCACTAGTAATAGGCTTGTTTAAAACTTCTTTCAATTTGGTACCACCCCAAAGCCTTTCTTTTAGAATAGGTTGGAACTTTAAAGGATGTATGTTCATGACATCTTTTATTTAAGGTTACTTCTTAGATTCAGATAACGCTTTTAATGCTCTTTTCATGTGTTCAGAAGCATTAATACTATTAAATACCAACATTATAGTTCCGGTTTCGTCCACTACATAAGTTTCCCTACCAGGAAGCAACAATAGACTATTCTTTATTTTAAACTGTTTACGTACCGCATTGTTAGTATCGGATAGTAATATAAACGGTAGGTCGTACTTTTTACCAAATCGGGAGTGACTCTTGGCGGAATCGGCACTAATACCAATCACCTCTGCCCCCAACTTTTTAAAATCCTCGTAACTATCTCGAAAATCACAGGCTTCCTTAGTACAACTAGGCGTGTTGTTTTTAGGATAGAAATAAACAACAAAGGCTTGCTTTCCAATGATGTCCTTTACCGCAAAACGATTACCTTCACTATCAGGCAATGTAAACAAAGGTATTTTATCACCTACTTTTAAACCCATTATCCACTAAATGTTACAAAGTTTCTAGGGGTCTCGTACAAAATAACTTCCAAGTCGTGTTCGGCATCTATATGTGGTCTCAGTTTTTGCCAAGTAACTACAGCTATATTTTCCGCTGTTGGATTCAGCTCCATAAATTCCGGCACCTCTTTGTTTAAATTTTTATGATCAAAGGCGTCCTCAATTTCAGCTTTAATCAAATCCTTTAGCACCTTTACATCTATAACGAAACCTGTTTCAGGATCTATCTTTCCGTTTACACTTACAATAAGCTCGTAATTATGCCCATGAAAATTTGGGTTACTACATTTACCGAATATTTCGGTATTCCTTGTATCGCTCCAATCTTTCCTATACAATCTATGGGCGGCATTAAAATGAGCCCTTCTGCTAACTTTTACTTTCATTTTCTTTCAATATTATCCAACAGATGTTGGTAGAATTTCTCGAATATTATTTTAAACCAAGCGGTGTAGATATGCGGATTAACACTAATATCGTTTTTTATAGCCTTAGGTGTCATCCATTTCCAACTCGCAACTTCGTCAGTATTTATTACCGGGGCATCATCATAATATCCAACCATAACGTGGTCCAACTCATGTTCGGTTAATCCGTTGTCAAAAGGAGCCTTGTAAATAAATGAAAAAAGTTCTTTAAGATTAACCGAGAATCCCATTTCCTCTTGTAATCTTCTTTTACCAGCTTGGATATTAGTTTCTCCTACGCGTTGGTGACTGCAACAAGTATTGGTCCATAACAAGGGTGAATGATATTTATGACCTGCACGTTGTTGGAGCATTGTTTCTCCTTTTTTATTTAAGACAAAAACGGAGAACGCTCTATGTAATAGGGCTTTTTCGTGAGCTTCCATTTTAGGCATGGTACCTATTTGCTCATTATTTTCATTGACTAAAATTACCTCTTCTTCCTTCATTACGCAAAAATAACATCTTTACCTAAGCTAAGGTAATGGAAGATCATAAAATAAATAGATGGTAGTATATAATTTAAGGCCTGGGCATTAGAAAAATCTTGGTGACTTAATATTATCCTTTATAGATATGAAATCATATCTAAAAATAACCTCAAAAGAGCCATCGTTGAACGCTGCACTACCCAATTCGGTTATTTCACGGTCGTAAGCGATACCAATAAGAAAATTATTAGATATGTTAAAGCCCACCATACCACTTACCGCTGCGTCCCACCTGTATGCTGCACCTAGAATAAACTTATCATTGAACATGAAGTTGGCAGAAACATCTACCTGCAAGGGAGCACCTTGGGTAATCTTACTTAAAATGGTAGGTTTGAACTTTAGGAAACGATTTACATCCCAAACGTAGCCTGTCATTAAATAGAAATTCATTTGCTCTTTTGCGGTGGATAAGGAGGATTCCTCAAAATGTGAAGTCTCCAAAAATCTAGGAACAGAGAGACCTGCGTAAAAGGTCTTTGTATGATAGTAAACTCCTGCACCTACATTAGGCGATAGTCGGTTATCAATATCCTGTTGCAAGGTTTGATCTGATGTAAATTGATTCAGTTCAGAAAACCGAATATCCAAAAGATTGATACTTCCTTTCACACCAAAACTTAGACGGGCTTCCTTTGCCATTTGAATGGTATAAGAAAAATCCATATCAAAATTAGTTTCGGACGTAGGACCTATTTGGTCATTTACAATAGAAACCCCCATTCCCAAACCTCTATACCCAATTGGAGAGTGTATGTTAAATGTCTGGGTTACCGGAGCACCATCCAAACCAACCCATTGTGATCTATGTAAAGCAGCTATACTCGTCTGCCCTCTAGTTCCTGCATATGCAGGGTTTATACTTACGGTATTATACATGTACTGCGTATACTGAGCATCTTGTTGCGCTACAGCGGCAACACCAACAAACAACAAAACAATAAGAAAAAGGTCCTTTATGTTAAGCGTTCGGTTTATGTGTAATAGTATACTAAGCATGCTTTTATCTGTTTATATATAAATACCCTGAAAGTGATTTCATATTTCCGCTCGGCTCTTTATAATCAATAATATAAAAATACGTCCCAACCGGTAATTGATTATCCTGATTTACGGTTACCCTTCCTTGAGAAGAACCATCGAACACATTCCCATCCGTATTATAAGCTTTGGTAGTAAATACCGAAACACCCCATCTGTTATAAATACGAACCGTATTCTCGGGATAATTCTCCAAGCCGTCTATACGAAGTACATCGTGGACATTATCGCCATTTGGAGTAATTACGTTGAACACTTCAACAGGTTCTCCTTGAGCTTCTAAATCAGAATCCAAATAGTTTGGAATTCCATCGTTATCACTATCATCGTTAAGGTAATTGCCATCGGTATTTAAGTCTTCATCAATTGTTGCTATTCCGTCGTCATCATCATCCGTATCCCTATAATCGGATTCTTCATCATTATCCGTATTAGGTAAATCATTTATTGGGTCGTCTATTTCGTCATTAACATCTGCGTCTAGAGTGCTATTTCCTTCATATCCATCATCTAATCCGTCGCCATCTTCATCAGAATCGGTAAACAGTGTATCGGCTATACCATCTTGATTAAAATCATGAGCTTCAATGTTATCTGGAATACTATCATTATCACTGTCTTCATCCAAATAATCTGGCAGACTATCTCCATCTGTATCTACAGGGAATACACCTTGTAAGCCTGATGCTTCATAAGCATCGTCTAGTCCGTTACCATTACTATCATTACCACTTGGTGCTATATAATTAGCAGTAGACTGCGCTTCTACGTTATCCGGTATGCCATCATCATCGCTATCAATATCCAAATAATCAGCAATACCATCTTCATCGCTATCCGTTGGGTCTGTCGCAGGGTCATTATCACCATCTAAGTTCAAATCCTCAAAACTGTTTAAAATCCCATCGTCATCACTATCCAAATCTGCTCCTGACGGACTAATAACAATAGTGACCGTTGCGGTACTACAATTTCCTAAGGAATCGCAAACCGTGTACTCAAAAGTATCGGTACCTACGTAATTGTTATTTGGAAAATAATTGATGATATCGTCAGATGGATTATTGGGTGTTCCATTATCATCTGTGGTCAATGAACCATTTGTAGGCTGTGTTGCACTAAACGTACCCAACATAGGTAAGTCGTTATCGTTTATTTGCCAGTTATCTATATTACGTATTTCGTTTATGTCTATAGTAACTAAGTCATCATTGGTATCTACAATCGGCAACACATCTATAGTTACCGTAGCGGTACTGCAATCACCTGAAGAATTACAGATGGTATAATCAAAACTATCCGAGCCATTAAAATCAGGGTCAGGTGTATACGTTACCGTATCGTCCGTAGGGTCGTTTGGCGTTCCACCATCCTCTATAGTTACAGTTCCGTTTGCAGGGTCTGTTGTTGTTAAATCACCTATTGTAGGTAAATCGGAATCGTTATCAAAAATGTCAACTACCAAAGAATCATCCTCATCAATAGAAACAATATCATCTACCAAATTAGCAGCCTGACTTAAACATACCACCGTAAAATTGGGTAGGTTATTGTCATTCCCCGCTTTAGTTAGGGTGGCTGTATATTTGACCACAGTTTGGTCTGCAATAACAGTTGGTTGAGTTTGGTCACCAGTGACTGTAGGAGACCAACTTACTGTTGCCCCTGTGGGAATGTTGGCTCTAATATCTAAGGTTACCTCATTATCGGGCGTAGTGCAATCCGTTACAATAAAATATCCAGTTGCATTGGAGCCGCATACCGTACCATCGTACGTAGCATAGTAAATACCAGGTATAGTAACTTCTAGAAACGAATCGGTTCCTAGTACGGTAGCCGTATCAGAAGCCTCATACCATTGGTAGTTATTCTGATCCGTATCGTCAGGCGCCTGTAATAAAAATTGGGCGTTGGATACGAAAGCACCTAGCATTGTAATTACAATACTAAGGATTAACGTTTTATATGTAAGGATATTTTTCAAATCGATTCTAGGTCGTTTCTTGGTTTACTTACTTAACTACAAATACTACGTTGATTAATGAGTTATAATCTGGTGGAGTCCCTACTACATCATATTGTAAAACACCACTAGCATTAATGCTATCAATGTTAAGTACTGCAGGATCTGCAAAAGTCACGTAATAATATAAATCAGTGGGACCATAAAATGGGACGGTAGCCGGTGCACCTGTACTTGCAGTAAAGTTTAAAGCAGAACCGTCATACTGATCTAAATATTGCTGATATAAATCCACAGTTACATTGTTAACTATTACAGAAGCATCTATGGCGATTGATGGAGGGTAGAATATATTTGGTCTTGTGTTGGCAACGATATATGGGGTTGCTATGGAACCATCGCCAGTAATAGAAATATCATTACCGGCGGTTACTATAGTTTCTGTGCCATCTACAGAGAATGTTGTTCCTGTTAGGTCCAATCCGGAACCTGCACTGTACGTAGTATCATCATCACCGTCGGCCAATCCCGCAGGAATGTTCGTCAGGTCAGGGAAGTCTCCACTAAAATCGTCCGTAGCATCCGTATCTAAATTTGGAAACTCGCTATTCACCGCCGTTGCTACTTGTGCATCAGTCAACTGTGTATCGTTATCAATATCATCCGCAAAGCCAGCAGGGATACTCGTAATGTTTGTCCAGTCTGGTGTAATCGTAGATCCATC
>RCND010000900.1_pt1 | contig 22210 bp, 20 predicted proteins | sample 2041351 | NCBI WGS metagenome assembly RCND01 (sample SAMN09708230, study PRJNA481090) | Marine sediment metagenome, whole genome shotgun sequencing project. | biome: marine sediment; feature: ocean; material: sediment; isolation source: Sewage treatment plant 12B marine sediment (STP12B) ... | reverse complement strand
ATTAAAAATCAGTTTGTTTCAAGTATCGCCACGATAAAGGCGGCAATAAAAAATAAGGACCTGTTATATGAATACCAAAACAGTTTTTTTAATAAGGCAAGGCAAAAAGGAGCTTCATCAAATGTCAAGGCTTATGTGTTTGGCGATGCCTTTGATCAGAACCGAAATAAAGCGTTTTTAGACGTTTTATTGCAACATCATATCGAAGTATATCCAATTACTGAGAAGATGACTGTTAAAGGCGTCAAATTCGAAGAAGAGAGCTCATATATAGTGCCAACCAATCAGAAACAGTATTACATGGTTCAATCCTTGTTCGAGACTTTTGATTCTTATAGAGATAGTATTTTTTATGACACTTCTGCCTGGTCTATGGTAAATTTTTATAATTTGAAATATAAACCCTTGTCAAAAGTGCCGGCTCTTGGGGAGCAGGTTACGGCGCAGACGAACCTTGTCTCGGTTGCTGATTTTGACAAAAGTGATTATGCCTACATCATTCCTTATGATGACTATTATGCCCCAGCAGTTTTATACGCCTTAGAGAAAAACGGGTTGGTGGTTAAAGTTTCTACAAAACCCTTTACATCGAAAATAGGAGGTGAGCAAGTTGACTTTAACAGAGGCGCATTATTGATTCCCGTTAAAGATCAATATGAGAAGGATGCTGCTTCAATTTATGAGTTGGTTAAAGAAACGAGTCAAAAATTTAGAGTAAGTGCTTTTCCTGTAAAATCAGGGATGACAATTAAAGGCAATGGCTTGGGAAGCAGAAGTTTCCAAACCTTAATTAAGCCAAGTGTAATGATGATCGTAGGAGGAACCGTAAACTCATATGAAGCTGGTGAGGTTTGGCACTTATTTGAGCAAAGAATGGAGATGCCCTTGGTAAAAGTGCCTGAAAGCAGGTTTTACCTTACAGATATATACCGGTATAATGTAATTATTATGGTGTCTGGGAACTACCGATTATTGAATAAAAAAGAAAAGGATAGACTTAGAAAATGGGTGAGTGATGGGAACACATTAATTACAACAGGAAAGGCCAGTGATTGGGCCATAAAACAAAAAATAGCAGAAGAGTCGTTAATAAGTTCCAAACCAGATTCAATTTCTAAAGGAATTAGAAGTACTTATGAATCTGCAAAGGGTAGTATTCAGAAACACAATATTGGAGGTGCTATTTTTGAGATCGATCTTGATTTGAGTCATCCTTTAGGGTATGGGTATCATGACAAAAACGTTCCGGTATATAAAAATAACCGGGTGTGGATCACGCCGAGTAAGAACAGGTTTTCTACCGTTGGGAAGTATGCAGTTCAACCGCATATAGACGGTTATATCAGTAAGGAAAACTTGGAGATTATGAAAAAATCGGCTTCAATAGTTGTGAGTAAGCGAGGTAAAGGAAGGGTAGTTTTGTTTGCTGATAACCCAAATTTTAGAGGAGCTTGGTATGGCACTAACAAACTGTTTATGAATGCTGTATTTTTTGGTCATTTAATCAAGGTGCCCCAATAGGAAACTGTATATAAAAGAAAAGCTCCATAGTTAACCTATGGAGCTTTTTTATGATATAAAAATGATAAATTTAGCCGTTTAAAGCCTCAGCTCCACCTACGATCTCAAGGATTTCATTGGTAATAGAAGCTTGACGTGCTTTGTTATAAACTAGCAATAAGTCATCTCTTAGTTCTGTTGCATTATCAGTTGCTTTATGCATCGCCGTCATCCTAGCCCCGTGTTCTGAAGCATAAGAATCTCTAATGGCTTTATACAATTGTATTTTTAAAGCCTTTGGAATTAATCCTTTTACAATTTCCTCCTTGTTAGGTTCAAAGATGTAATCTGCACTTGCATCATTAGTTTCTTCAGCAGCAGCAATAGGTAAATATTGCTCCTGAGTTAATATCTGTGTGGCTGCATTTTTAAATCTATTGTAAACTAACTCAATATGATCAAATTCGCCATTTGCAAATTGCTTCATTAAATCTTCAGCAAATACTACCGAATTTTCAAAAGTCAAATCGTCATAAAGATCTGATTCGAATTTGTAAATATCATGCTCTTTAGAAAGGATATCGTTTCCTTTTTTACCAATGGTAAAAATAGAAACCTCTTTCCCAGCATAATTTTTCTTGGCAATACGAGCAACTTCTTTTATCACAGATGAATTAAACCCACCACATAGTCCTCTATTTGAAGTAATGGCAACAATCAATACTTTGTTGACATCCTTTTGTTGGGTGAATTCACCTCCATCATCACTGTCTAAGGTTGCACTCAGGTTTTGTAATAACTCGGTTAATTTATTAGAATATGGACGCATTTGAACAATCGTATCCTGGGCTTTTTTCAACTTAGCAGCAGATACCATTTTCATGGCACTGGTGATCTTCATGGTTGACCCAATCGACGCTATTCTGTTACGTATTTCTTTTAAATTTGCCATTCTTTATAATATTATAAGTTTTGAATTTAGAATATGAAATTCTGAATTCAAAACTTTAAACGATTTATTCAAATTTTGCAGATATTTCTTTAGCTACTTTTTCTAAAGTATCAGTAACTTCATCAGTCAATTTACCTGCTTTTAAAGTCTCAAGAATGTTGCTGTGTTTGGCGCGTAAGAATTCAAGGTAATCTTTTTCAAATTCTTTAACTTTCTCAACAGGAACGGCTCTTAAAAGATTCTTTGAACCAGCATAGATAATTGCAATTTGATCTTCAACAGCAAACGGGTCATTTTGAGCCTGTTTTAAAATCTCTACGTTTCTCTTACCTTTTTCAATTACATTCATGGTTGCAGCATCAAGATCAGAACCAAATTTAGCAAAAGCTTCTAATTCACGGTATTGAGCCTGGTCAAGTTTTAAAGTACCAGCTACTTTCTTCATTGATTTAATCTGAGCATTACCACCTACACGAGATACAGAAATACCCACATCAATTGCTGGTCTAACACCTGAGTTAAATAAATCAGAAGTAAGGAATATTTGTCCATCAGTAATCGAAATTACGTTTGTTGGAATATATGCAGATACATCACCTGCTTGTGTTTCAATAATTGGTAATGCAGTTAAAGAACCACCACCTTTTACTTTTCCTTTCAATGAAGGCGGTACATCATTCATTCGAGACGCAATTGCATCATCATTGATCACTTTTGCAGCTCTTTCAAGAAGTCTTGAGTGAAGATAGAATACATCACCAGGATAAGCCTCACGTCCTGGAGGTCTTCTCAATAACAAAGAAACCTCACGGTATGCTACCGCTTGTTTAGAAAGGTCATCATAAATAATCAAAGCTGGTCTACCAGTATCACGAAAGTATTCACCGATCGCTGCACCAGCAAATGGAGCATAAAACTGCATCGGAGCAACATCTGATGCGTTAGCCGCTACAATAGTAGTGTAAGCCATGGCACCTTTTTCTTCCAACATTTTAGCAATTCCAGCAACAGTTGAACCTTTTTGACCTATGGCTACATAAATACAATATACTGGTTCACCCGCTTCATAAAATTCTTTTTGATTTAGAATCGTATCAAGAGCCACTGTTGACTTACCTGTTTGACGGTCACCAATGATCAATTCACGTTGTCCACGACCAACAGGGATCATGGCATCAACTGATTTCAAACCTGTTTGTAATGGTTCAGTTACAGGTTCTCTAAAAATTACACCAGGAGCTTTTCTTTCTAATGGCATTTCAAAAGTCTCGCCTTCAATAGGTCCTTTTCCATCAATTGGCTCACCTAAAGTATTTACAACTCTTCCTAGAATGCCTTCACCTACATTGATAGAAGCAATTCTATTTGTACGTTTGGCAGTAGCACCTTCTTTAATAGCACTAGACTCCCCTAACAATACAACCCCAACATTATCTTCTTCCAGGTTAAGAACGATACCTTCAAGTCCTCCTTCAAAAACCACTAGCTCTCCATACTGTACATTTGATAAACCATAGATTCTGGCGATACCATCTCCTACTTGTAATACAGTTCCTATTTCAGTCATAGAAGCTTTACCTTCAAATCCTGATAGTTGTTCTTTTAAAATTGCTGATACTTCAGCTGGTTTTATTGTTGCCATTTTTACTAGTTATTATCTTAATTAAATTTTAGATATATATTGATTATCTTCAAATTGAGCAAGAAGGTCTTTTAATCTGGATGATACACTTGAATCATACAGTTTGTCTCCTATTTTTATAATGAACCCTCCAATAATCGAAGGATCTATAATATTATTCAAAGAAATTTCTTTACCGACAGATTCTTTAATTTTCTTAAGAATCTGTATTTCAAGTTCTTCTGTTAAAGGAACCGCAGATATGATCTGAGCGACACCTACTCCCTTAAGGAAGTCATAAATCACTACGTATTCTTTCGCTACTAAGTCTAAAAGAGGAAGTCTTTTATTTTCAACCAACAGATTTAAAAGACCCATTGTTATGCCATTGACTTTTTTACTGAAAATTTCAGTTAAAACCGATTTCTTGGCTTTTGATTTGATCACTGGACTTTTCAACATTATTTCCAAGTCATGATTCTCTTTAATAGTAGAAGAGATCAATATCATATCATTATTCACCTCCTTTGCAAGACCTTTTTCTTTTGCGAGGTTTAATGTTGCCTTAGCGTATCTTAATGCTGCTCTTGTTCCTTTCATGCTATTATTTTAAGCTAGCTTCGTCTAACATTTTTTCAATCAACTGCACTTGCTTGCCTTTATTTGATAATTCATCCTTCATGATGTTTTCGGCGATTCCAATTGACAATTCTGCAACCTGATTTTTTAATTCAGTGATTGCAGCATGCTTTTCATTTTCTATAGCTTGTTTTGCTTGCTCAATGATTTTGTTAGATTGAGCTTTTGCTTCATCTTTTGCTTCAGTGATCATTTTGTCTTTGATCATTCTAGCATCTTTTAACAAACCATCTCTTTCAGCTCTTGCTTCTTTTAAGATTTGTTCATTGCTAGATTGAAGATCAAGCATTTCTTGACGTGCTTTGTCTGCTTCATCCAAGGCATTTTGAATACCTTCTTCTCTAGCGTTTAATGCATCCAAAATCGGCTTCCAAGCAAATTTTTTCAGTAATAAAAGCAAAAGAACAAACAGTACTGTTTGCCAGAAAAAAGTCCAAATGAAAAATCGTTGATTAATTTCTCCATGTGTTTATTTTGTAAATATTAATATTGTTTTTGAAAACAATAGCTATAACCAACCGTCATAGCTATTGTTAAATTTGACTAGCCCACAAACAATGCTGCAAAACCAATACCTTCAATAAGCGCCGCTGCAATCAACATCGCTGTTTGAATTTTTCCCGTAGCTTCAGGTTGACGAGCAATAGCGTCCATCGCTGAACCACCAATTCTACCAATACCGATACCTACACCGATAACAATTAAACCTGCTCCTACTATAGTTGGAATCTCCATAATAATATATATAATTAAAAATTAAACATTCAATACTTAATGTGCCTCATCATGCTCGTGTTCTTCAACTGCAAAACCAAAATACAAGGCTGATAGCAAGGTGAAAATATAAGCCTGTAAGGCAGCTACTAATAATTCAATAATTGAAAGGAAAAATGCAAGAAACAATGACAATGTTCCTCCTATCCAGTTTTGAAAAATAAACACTAATCCTATAATACTCATTAACACAACATGGCCCGCCATCATATTTGCATATAAACGAATCATCAGGGCAAAAGGTTTGATAAATACTCCCAAAAGCTCTATTGGTGCTAAAATAAACTTCATCGGAACGGGAACACCAGGCATCCAAAAGATGTGTTTCCAATAGTTTTTATTTCCCGAAAATTGTGTGATTATGAATGTCAAGATGGCCAGAGCAAAAGTTACTGCAATATTTCCTGTTACATTTACGCCCAATGGAGTTAATCCAAAAAGGTTTAAAAACCATATAAAGAAGAATACAGTGAGTAAAAATGGCATGTATTTTTTATACTTGGTCTCTCCAATATTAGGTCGGGCAATATCGTCTCTAATATAGACTATTATAGGTTCAAAGAAACGACCTGCTCCAGTGGCTATAGGTCCTTTGGTAAATGATTTGGCAAGTCCTATAAATAACAATAGCATAAGAACGCTCGTAATCATAATCATAAAAACACCCTTGGTAATTGACAAATCCAAAGGCTTAACATTAGTAGGGTGGTCGTGATCGTCAAAATTCAAAGACCCTTCAGCATCCGTTCCGTAAATTTTGTTGTGGTATAATTTGTAATACTTGCCATTGCTCTCAGCAACGGTTTCACCATGGTGAAACTTGCCAGAAGAAAATAAGTGAAATCCTTCATCAATCAGTATTACAGGAAGTGAAAAACCGTAATGTTTGTTATTCTCTGTATCGCTAAAAAATATGAAATCGTAGGAATCCAGTATGTGATGATTAATACTTTCCTTAATTACAGTTTTTATATCTCTTTCCTCAACATTTCCTTCATGCTCCTCATGCTGCGCATTAAGGTTCAAGCTAAACACTAAAACTGTGATTGTAAGGAATTTTATTAAAAACTTACTTTGCATCTTGAACAAATTATTTTGGCTTAAAAAATCGGTGCAAATGTAATATATTTTTTGGATAGATTATAGATAAAATCTTATTTTTTCAGAATTTCAATGACTCCTAAAGTTTCAAAAATGAGACTGATAACATAGGGAACGAAAAAGGCTGCAAATTCATATGAATCAAGCCCTCCATCAAGTTTGTAGTAGGGATAAAAAAAGATAAAAAAGAAGAGGAATTTAATAAAACTGCCCCCCATATATAGAAAGCCTAATTGCTCTTGCATTTTCTTCTTTAAAAGTAAAAGTGTGAGATATATGCCTATGGCTAAAGCACAATTTACAAGATATGTTGCTACGATTCTATTGTCAAAAACAGGTAAATCGAGTTGATGAAGAATGAAAATATGGATCCCAAAAACGATAAGCAGAACCACTATGAGCAAGAATGCAAATTTTGAAAACGAACTCATGCTCAGTTAATTATCCAGATTTTTTATTTGTCTTAAAAGGCTGTAAAAAGATAAGGCAATTCCAAGCAAAGTCAATACAATAGTATAGGTATTGTTCTCGGTATATTTAGCGTCGAGCCATTTGCCCAGATAGGCAGCCAGATAAATAGTGATTCCCATTTGCAGGCCTATACCTGTAAGAGCAATGTATTTGTTAAGCCGTTTTTTTGGTTTTTTCTGAGTCATTTTTCATCACTTTGACAGAACCTTTCATGGCGCAGGTAGCATTGAATGCTGCTCCCGGCTCTACGGATAATTTACCCATTACAACGTCTCCGCTAATATCTGCAGTGCTTTTTAAGCAAAGAACCTGGTCTACGATAAGTTTTCCGGAAAAAGAACCTTCAACATCAGCATTGGTGCATTCGATGGTTCCTGAAACAAACCCTTCTTTACCAATAACAACCCGGCCGCTGGTTTTAATAGTGCCTTCAATTTTTCCATCTACTCTAAAATCTCCATCTGATTTTATATCACCTACAAGGGAAGTGTTTTTAGCGACAATGTTACGTTCTCCAACTGGATTCGGACTTTCTTTTTTTTCGTTGAACATACTAATATAGTTTTAATTTTGTTGTGTTTCTTCTTTCATTCCTGATAATTTATCAAGTGCCTCTTCTGCATGATCACCTTCCTCGGTATTGGGATAATTCAATATAATTTCATTCAATTTTTCCCTAAACACCTCTTCTCCTTTTGTCTTATAAAGGAGATAAGCCTTTAGCAATTCGAATTTTGCTTCAATTTCAAGGCCTTTGAAGAGATCAAGCCCTTCATTTACAGTTCTTAGGGAATATTCAAAATCCTCTTCTTCATAGCAAACGAAGGCGGTTCGGTACATATATTCCGGGCTATTATCGTCATTAATGTCATCCAAAACGTTATAAGGGTTTTTGATCAACTCAGCATAACGAGAATCCGGATAATTAGTAACGATTTCATCACGGTATTTATTGCTCTTATCTGTGTTAAAAAAACCATAGGTTTTATATAAATGATATTTTACGGGTAAAATCAGCTTCTCTTTAGGGTCATTTTCGAGAAATCGTTCAAAATCCACAGCGGCGATTTCATATTCCCGGAACTGTTCCTTGTAGATCAATCCAAGGTTGTAATACGCATCATTCCGTGCACTATGTATGCTGTCTAAGATCTTTTCACTTTTTGGAATCTGATCTATATAATAGGCTGTATTAAAGAGAAGACTTGTGTCAAGTTCCACTTTAGTTTCATTTACAACAACAACATCAGAATTTAACCCGACATTTTCACCGATTAGCCAGAAATTTCCTAAAGGAATGTTGCCATATTTATTTTTGAATTGCTGTTTACCGAGTCCAACAACCTGAGCATTATAAAAATAAAATTTACCTCCGTCGTCATAGTTGGTGTTGTTCAATGCCATATCTCCCAGTCCCATATTCGCATTGGATTGTTCATTGAGCATCTTCTCAGCTTCGTATTGGATCTTGAGTTTTTCAATATACCCCTTAAAATAAAGATCTCTTTCACCTTCCGACATACCTACCAAGCTAAGGATACTGTCGCTTTTCCTCGCAATGTTCTCATAGTAGATCACGTCGTTAAGACTTTCCCTTTTTCGAATTAACCTTCTGATGCGTTTTGTATTCTGATCTACTGGAATCTGCAATACACTGTCGTAATAGGCCCCTGCCATTTCAAAACTGGTCTTGTCAAAATAAAAATCTCCAAGGCTTTCGTATGAAAGACTTTTTTGATATGGTTTAATCGTATTGTGAATCACTGATAATTCAAACAAGCCACGGGCCTGATCGAAGTATTCGTTTTTTAGTGAGATAAGCCCTGCCTGGTAATACAATTCATCCAAATACGCTCGGTTATCCCTGTTCTTTATCAGTTCTTGAAGGGTAAATGCAATAATGCTGGTACTATCGGCCTCTGAATAATTTTTAGCTCTTTCTATAGCTGCGTGAATCTTATATTTTTGGGGTATATGTTTCAAATAACTCAAAGATTCAAAAACCATGTTGGAAGAATCGATCTTTTTCTGTTCCCTGTAGATCTGCCCGAGGATAAACAAATTTCTTGGACCTTGGTTGGGGTCGGTCATGTAATATGTGGCCTTTTTCAAATGATCCACCACAAGATGCGTGCTGTCTAACTGTGTATAAGCCATCGCCTTGGCAGTATGCGCCTTTTCAAATTCTTCTTCACTAAGCTCAATGTTTCGCAACACTAAATTAAGTGTTTCAAGGGCCAGTTTCTCATTTTGCAACCTAATATGAGCCTTCGCTTTCCATATTTTAGTTTCTATGTAGCGATCTGAGTTAGGATAGTTTTCTATTCCAAAGGTAAAGGCTTCTAAAGCCGGAATAAATCTTTGTAAATAATACCTTGATTTTCCTAATAGTAAATAGGCTTCATCGATCTGACTATTTTTTTCAAAGCCATCTATCACCATCGAATGTTTTTGAATCGATTTAACAGCCTTTTCCTCCGCTTTATCAAAACCTTGAGCTTCACCATCATCCTTGACGCTTTGGCCCGGCAAGGGAATAAAATCTTCTTCTATTTTTAAGGGCTCTATAGGAAGTCTTTCCCAAAAATTATCTTCGTAAGAGGCATCAAGTTGATTTTTTGCCTCTTCATAAGCAATATTTCCATTGAAAAGCACATTGAATTTGGTAGACATTGCGTGGTTCGTTCGATTGATAAAACTGTCTTTTTTTGTAGAACAGCTCATCACGAATACTATCGATGCGATGCAAATTATGATACGTTTAATGTCTTTTTTCAAAATTTTAGCCTGAGCTTGTCTTTATGGTTTGATAAACGACGGGGAAGGGGTAAAAGTACAAATTAATCATAAATTTTAGATGATTGCGCTTAGGATTCTCATGATAGTTTTAGAAGAATTCTTAAGTTTTTAGAAATCTGATCGAATTTTACACCTAAAAATGGATAAAAATAATTCATCTAAGTGGCGAAGAACTGCTCTAATTCTTGTAAAGTTTCTTCGGATGTATTAAGATCCTTGATCACTTCACCTTTGTGCAGCACTACAATTCTCTCGCATACCTCTGTGATATGTCCAAGGTCATGACTTGAGATCAAAAAAGTTGAGTTTGACTCTTCATTCATTTTTTTAAGAATTTTTTTTAATCTGATCTGAGTTGTTGGATCAAGATTGGCAAAAGGCTCATCGAGGACTACTACTTCTGGCTGTCCTATTAAGGCTGCGACGATACCTGCTTTTTTCTGATTTCCTTTTGATAGATCTCTAAGATATTTTTTTTGACCCAGTATTTCCTGGTTAAATAATTCTTCAAATTGTCCTAGAAAAGCGGTAAGGTCAACTTTATTTACACCTCGAAGTCTGGCAATAAAGTCAAAGTATTCTTCCGGGGTTAAATAACCTATCAAAAAACTTTCATCAATAAATGCTGAAGTAAAGGGTTTCCAGTCTTCACTTTTATTCACCTGTATGTCGTTGTTCAATATCTCTCCAGTTGTTGGCAGGATAAGATCCAGAACCAAATTAAAAAAAGTTGTTTTCCCTGCTCCGTTGTTGCCGACCAATCCGAAGGCTTGGCCCTTGGGGATTTCAAGGGAAGTGATATTTAGTACGGTTTTCTTTCCGTATTTTTTGCTTAGATCTGTTACGTTTATCATAGTAGTTTAATTATCCTGATCAAAAGCATTGATCATACTGTATTTGGTGTCGATATATTTTTTGGTTATGAGTTTCATCAGTTTATCATGAAATAAAAAGCCGAGAACTCCTAGTACGAAAAGTGTTGCAATGCCACTTTCAAAGTTGAGAAACTTATATGGCAGATAAAACAAGACCAGAGGCACAAGGAGTAAAGGTATGCTAACAAGCCATTGTACGGCCCCTGTGCCCTGATAATTAAAAGCTGCTCTTTGGGTCAGGTCGATTTTTTTTCTGTTAAAGGAACCGGCATAAAGCAATACATGAGTATTGATGCCAATATTGTATATCATAGCTGCAAAATGTATGAGTAAAACCTTCCAGCCGAAATAAACATAGGGTATGCTTAAGACAAACATAAGAAAAGCGCTACTGGCCATCAAAAGGTATTTTGATTGAAGGTAATCTTTATACTTAATGTTTTGACTCATCAGTAATTTGTAATATCCGCTATCCCAGGCCGGAATAAACTGGCCGAAATTGATTAAAAATATACCGGTTACAAAGATGCCTACGAATACATACATGGCCTGCATCGACTGGTATATTGGATTGGGATAAAAAATAAGACCGTAGAAAAGGCCTATCAGAACAATGAAAACGGATGAACGCGGTCTTTTGTTTCGCCAGAGCATCCGAAGATCAAGTTGTAAAAAAGGAGCGCTTCCTCCAAACCGATCGGTCCATGATAAGTCTGATGAATTCACAACTGCATCTTTTGATTGTAAAGTTTGATCCAGATATAATTGTTTGATCAACATTCTGAAATTAATAAAATATAAAAGGGCGAGTATCCCAACTGGTATTATCAAATAAACAAGACTTGAGCTGACGAAGTGCACGGCATTCGACAAATAAAGGTCAAGTGTAAGTATATCGAAATGATTGAGCAGGTACAAAACACCTATAATGACAAGTATTGGAAGCATTGAAAGTTCGGTTGCGGCAGATTTACTTTCAATAATAAAATTTAAAAAATTGATCATTTGAGTCGTAATAAGCAACAGCAGCATCCAGTTCAGAATCATTGATGATTCATATCCTTCCATTATCAGGATTATCCCAAAAGGAATGACAGTAAATAAAGGAAGAAAATTAAAAAAAGACACTACAGATTTACCCAATACATAATGAACGATCTTTCTTTTTTTGACGGGTAAAACCAATAAGGGTTTTACCGACATTACAGGTAATTTCTGAAAAAAGAAGCGAAGAAGAAGATCGGCCAGGAACCAATAAAACAGATATTCATTCACAATAATAAAAGGGTCCTTATTTGGAAAATTGTCTTTAAGCAAGGGATAAAGTGCTATTCCCAATCCAAAAAACACTAAAATAAAATAGAGGGCAATAAAAACAAGAAAAATATTTAAGGCGATACTTTTTTGCCAATAGGACGACCGAATGAACTGTTTCCATTCTAATCTTGTAAAGTCAGATACCATCAGGTTTGATTTTTGATATAGGTACCGCTAATTTAAAATATGTTACATAATAATCCTTAAGTATATTCAAATAATCCATAAGGACTGATGATACTGAGCTTTTTTGCGTCTGATTTTTTAACGCGACCCACAATCTGGGCTTCTACTCCAAAAGAACGCGAAATATCAATCAAGTCATCGGCGATATCTCCTGGCACATACAATTCCATGCGATGTCCACAGTTAAAAACCTGGTACATTTCTCTCCAGCTGGTTTGGGATTGCTGCTGAATTAATTTGAACAATGGCGGTACCTCGAATAAATTATCTTTTATGATGTGAAGATCCTCAATAAAATGAAGGATTTTGGTTTGTGCCCCTCCACTGCAGTGCACCATGCCATGAATATTTTGTCTGTGCTTCTCAAGCATTTTGATAATGATTGGGGCGTAGGTTCTTGTTGGAGAAAGTACCAATTTGCCGGCATCTATCGAAACCCCTTCCACTTGTTCTGTAAGCTTTACGTTGCCAGAATATACAAGATCAGAAGGTACTGCATGGTCAAAACTCTCGGGATATTTTTCTGCAAGATACTTTGCAAAAACGTCATGACGAGCGCTTGTAAGCCCGTTGCTTCCCATCCCACCATTGTATTCTTTTTCATAGGTGGCCTGTCCGAATGATGCAAGTCCAACAATCACATCACCATCTGATATATTTGCATTGTCAATAACTTCCTCCCTTTTGAGTCTGGCCGTAACAGTAGAGTCGACAATGATGGTCCTTACCAGATCTCCTACATCAGCAGTTTCTCCTCCCGTGGAATAAATTTTTACCCCAAATGAATTAAGTTCCTTGAGTAATTCTTCGGTGCCATTAATAATGGCAGAGATCACCTCCCCAGGGATAAGATTCTTATTTCTTCCTATTGTAGAGGAAAGGATAATGTTTTGAGTAGCACCCACGCATAAAAGGTCGTCAATATTCATAATCAAGGCGTCCTGAGCAATTCCTTTCCAAACAGAGATGTCACCTGTTTCCTTCCAGTACATATAGGCAAGGGATGATTTGGTCCCGGCACCATCAGCGTGCATCACAAGGCAATAATCATCGTCATGGGTTAGATGATCGGGTACAATCTTGCAAAAAGCCTTTGGGAAAAGTCCCTTGTTTACATTCTTAATTGCTTTGTGCACATCCTCTTTTTGAGCCGAAACCCCTCTTAAACTATATCTGTTGTCTTCGATGCTCATGATCCTTTCTTTTTGTTCAATAAATATAGGTACTTTTTATTGTAGTCAATGATGGCCTTTCCTTTGAGAAGAATATCAGCACCCAAAATTCCTTTGACCGGACCAGCCTCTTGCTTTTCAAGTGCTTTATTAATATGGTTAAGGTCGATTAAAATCAATGAAATTTTTTTCAGTTTGAATTTGCCAATTACAATTCTGTTTTTAGATGATATTAAAGTGTCTATTTCACTGGGTCCTGCTCCGCTGGCTTTGTGTTCGGAGTCTTTAGTTACAAGATTAAAAAAATCTATATCATCAGTTCCTACGCATGATTTGGATGCCCCTGTATCAAGTATAAAGGCGCCCTTAACACCATTGATTCTGACCTTTATTTCAAAATGATTTGTGATGGTTTTTTTTAGTTTGATCCTCACATATCCCTTGTCGAGTAAAAATTCTTTGAGATCGTGCATGGCTCAAATAACTGATTTAAACTGTTCCAGGAATCTGATGTCATTTTCATAGAACATTCTGATGTCAGGAATTTGATACAATAACATGGCAATTCTTTCAATGCCCATGCCAAACGCATATCCTGTATAGGTTTCAGGATCAATATTTGCATTTTTAAGTACATTTGGGTCTACCATACCACAGCCCATAATCTCTAGCCAGCCTGTGCCCTTTGTGATCCTATAGTCCGTTTCAGTTTCAAGACCCCAGTATATGTCTACTTCTGCACTGGGTTCAGTGAATGGAAAATAAGAAGGTCTCAGCCTTATTTTTGACTTTCCGAACATTTCCTTTGTAAAATACAATAGGGTCTGTTTTAGATCAGCAAAGGAAACATCTGTATCTATGTATAAACCTTCTATTTGATGAAATATACAGTGTGACCTGGCGGAAATGTCTTCGTTTCTGAAAACCCTACCCGGAGAAATGGTTCGGATGGGTGGTTTATGATTTTCCATATACCTAACCTGCACAGAGGATGTATGCGTACGCAGCAACAAGTCAGGATCCTTTTCAATAAAAAAGGTATCCTGCATGTCTCTTGCAGGATGGTATTCAGGAAGATTGAGTGCTGTAAAATTATGCCAGTCATCTTCAATTTCCGGACCTTCAGACACCGTAAAACCTATTCTTGAAAATATATCAATGATTTGATTCTTAACAATAGATATAGGATGTCTGGCTCCGAGTTCTATTGGTTCTCCCGGGCGTGTAAGATCTCCATACATCTTTTGGTCAGAACTGTTGTTTTCAAGAGTACTTTTAAGTTCATTGATTTTTTCAGTTGCAGCATTTCTCAATTCATTCAAAGATTGACCAATTTCTTTCTTCAAAGAAGGTTCGACCTCCTTAAAATCAGCAAATAGCTGTTTAAGAAGACCCTTGCTTCCTAAATACTTAATTCTAAAAGCCTCAATCTTTTCCGAGCTATCGGTTCTAAAATCTTGGATATCATTTAAATGATCAATTATTTTTTGTTTCATTTCTGCCAATAAATTTAGATGGCAAATTTACATTTTTTTGTTGGATTCTTATTTTAATCACAGGCAATTTTTGAGAGGTCTGGCCTGGTCAAAGTATTGAATTTGATTCCCCAAAATAAGTCGAAATTAAAACTCTTTTATGTAGCCCAATATTATTAAATTAATTATTTTTGTTATGAAAAAATCATATTATAATAATTTAATCCATACAAAATTATGAAGTCAAAAATAAATGCCTTTATGGAAGAAATTGAGGAGCGCAATGGACATGAACTAGAATTCATGCAAGCAGTTCAGGAAGTAGCCGAAACTGTGATTCCATATATAGTTTCTCAGGATATATATCATGGTAAGAATATTTTAATGCGTATGGTTGAGCCTGAAAGGGCTATAACCTTTCGTGTAGCTTGGGTTGACGACAATGGAGAGATCCGTGTCAATCGCGGTTATCGCATCCAAATGAATTCGGCCATAGGGCCCTATAAAGGAGGCTTACGCTTTCATCCAACTGTTAATATGAGCATTTTGAAGTTTCTTGCTTTTGAGCAGGTATTCAAAAACAGTCTTACTACCCTGCCAATGGGAGGTGGAAAAGGTGGTTCAGATTTTGACCCTAAAGGAAAATCCGATAATGAGATCATGAGATTTTGCCAAAGTTTTATGACTGAGCTTCATCGACATATTGGGCCTAACACAGATGTTCCTGCAGGAGATATTGGTGTAGGGGGAAGAGAGATTGGTTATCTGTATGGTATGTATAAGCGTTTAAAAAACGAGTTTACCGGTGTGCTTACGGGTAAAGGAATGTCATGGGGAGGTTCTTTGATTAGACCAGAAGCAACCGGATATGGGACCGTTTATTTTGCTGAAAGTATGCTCAAAACCCGCAACGATTCATTGAAAGGTAAAACGGTATTGGTTTCAGGATCTGGTAATGTTGCACAATATGCCACTGAAAAGGCCACTCAATTGGGAGCTACAGTTGTTACATTATCTGATTCATCGGGATACATTTTCGATGCTGATGGTATTGATGCCGAAAAATTGGCATTTGTGATGGAGCTTAAAAATGTGAAAAGAGGAAGAATCAGTGAATATGTTAACAAGTATCCTTCTGCAATATTCACAAAAGGAAAGACGCCTTGGCACGAGAAATGTGATGTAGCAATGCCTTGCGCAACTCAGAATGAATTAAATGGTGATGATGCTAAAGTTCTATTGGCAAATGGCTGTTTTGTTATAAGTGAAGGTGCAAATATGCCATCAAATTTAGAAGCGGTTCACACGTTTGTAAAAGCTAAAATACTTTATGCACCTGGTAAGGCTTCCAACGCAGGTGGTGTGGCTACATCCGGTTTGGAAATGAGTCAGAATTCGTTACGAATGAATTGGACCAGAGAAGAGGTAGATGGAAAACTTAAAGAGATCATGACAAATATCCATGATGCCTGTATCAAATTCGGTAAGGAAGAAGATGGGTATGTAGATTACGTGAAAGGGGCGAACATTGCCGGTTTTGTTAAGGTGGCTGATGCTATGTTGGCACAAGGCGTCGTTTGATCCTCAGAATTTATGTCAAAAAAAAACCTTTCGCTTTTAGCGAAAGGTTTTTTTTTGATTTATTTGCTATTTTGCACTGCGCATATAAGCTGCTAAAGCTTCGAGTTCTTCTTGTTTTAAGTCTTTTACGAAACCATCAAGATTTGCTTTCATAATTGCTACCTGACCAGGATCTGTTTCTACGATCGCCTCTTTATTACCTTTTAAAAATTCGACCAAACTTGCATCATACTGATCGTATATTTTTATTATATCCTTTATCGATGGACCTACAATCTTCGCGTCAAGTTGGTGACAGGAAACACAGGTTTTTTCTGTGAATAGTTTCTCACCAAGGGCGATCATATCTCCTCCCACAGCCGGGGCCTCCTTAACTGCTTCCACAGGGGCTTCAATTTCTTTTTTAACGTCTTCTTTTTTTGTTTCTCCGCAACTTATAACTGCCAAGGAAAAAATGGCAAATACGAAAAGTATTTTTTTCATGGTTCTAAATTTACTGGTTAAATTAATGTTACAAATTTATTATAAAAATCCAATTTTATGCAAGTTATTGAGGATAATTATGTGAAATAATTCTTATGCCTTTCAAAGGATAAAAAGTGTTAAATTTACTGCATAATTCAAAGATGATGATTGATAAAATACAGATATTTAAACAACGATTTGATGAGGTTTCAGATCTGATCATCCAACCGGATGTGATTATGGATCAAAAACGCTATGTCAGGTTGAATAAGGAATACAAGGACCTTAAGAAAATCGTTGATAAAGGTGATGAATATCAAGCAGCTCTTTCGAATTTAAAGGAAGCCAATGAAATTATTACAGATGGATCTGATGCTGAAATGGTTGAAATGGCCAAAATGCAACTTGAAGAAGTTAATTCAAAGATTCCTCAACTCGAAGAAGAGATCAAATTTTTGCTGATTCCAAGAGACCCTGAAGATGCGAAGAATGTTATTGTAGAGATAAGAGCCGGTACCGGTGGAGATGAGGCCAGTATTTTTGCAGGAGATTTATACAGGATGTATACGAAGTTTGCTGCTGACAATGGTTGGAAAGTGGAACTTGAGGACCTTAGCGAAGGAACTTCGGGGGGATTTAAAGAGATTATATTTAGTTTGAGTGGAGAAGAGGTTTATGGAACCATGAAGTTTGAGTCAGGAGTACACAGGGTGCAACGTGTGCCTCAAACAGAAACTCAGGGAAGAGTACATACTTCTGCGGCAACAGTAATGGTGTTAGCTGAAGCTGAAGAATTTGATATTGACCTTAAAATGAGTGACGTTCGCGTGGATTATTTTTGTGCCTCCGGACCCGGTGGACAATCAGTGAATACAACCTATTCAGCCGTTAGGTTGACCCATGTTCCTTCTGGTATTGTGGCCCAGTGTCAAGATCAGAAATCACAACATAAGAACAAAGACAAAGCTTTTAAAGTGTTGCGCTCCAGAATTTATGAAGTTGAACTTGAGAAGAAGCTGCAGGCAGATTCTGCCAAAAGAAAGACCCTGGTTGCAAGTGGAGACAGGTCGGCGAAAATTAGAACATATAATTACCCTCAGGGAAGGGTAACTGAGCATAGGATTGGACTTACCTTATATGACCTAAGTAATGTGCTCAACGGCGATATTCACAAAATTGTAGAAGAATTGAAGCTTGCTGAGAATGCTGAAAAACTGAAAGCAACAGAGAGTGAATTTTAAACCATCTTTTTTGGCTTGCCAGCCAAGATTATATATGAATTATTTCGCTAAAAGACATAAAAAAAACCTGAGGTTAAGCCTCAGGTTTTTTTTATAAGCAAGTATTTGTTTTTATTTAATTTTATCTACAATCGCTTTAAATGCAATCGGTTCGTTCATTGCAAGGTCGGCAAGAACTTTTCTGTTCAAGTCGATATTGTTTGCTTTGATTTTACCCATGAATTGCGAGTATGACAAGCCGTGTTCTCTTGCCCCGGCATTAATACGCTGGATCCAAAGGCCACGGAAATTTCTTTTGTTTTGTTTTCTGTCGCGATACGCATAAAGCATTGCTTTTTCAACTGCGTTCTTAGCAACAGTATATACATTTTTACGTCTTCCAAAGTAACCTTTGGCTTGTTTTAAAATCTTTTTTCTACGAGCCCTTTTGGCTACTGAATTTACTGATCTTGGCATGTTTTAAATTTTTTTGTGATAGGCAGATTTAAAATCATTTTGTTGGCACTAACACATGGTTTATAATTAATTACCTCTTAAACCTAATGGTTTATTTTAACGCTAATTGCTGCTTGATGTTTGACACATCTGATTTGTGAACCAAACCGGCATGAGTCAATTTCAATTTACGTTTTTTGCTTTTTTTGGTCAAAATATGACTTTTGAAAGCGTGCTTTCTTTTAATCTTACCGGTACCCGTTAATTTAAAACGTTTCTTAGCACTGGATTTTGTCTTCATTTTAGGCATCTTCTTCCTATTTTATTACTTGCTTATACTATTTTATTTCCTACTCCTTTATTTCTTCTTTTTGGAAGCGATGAACATTGTCATTCTTTTCCCTTCCAGTTTTGGCATTTGCTCTACCGTACCATAATCTTCTAATTCCTGAGCCAATCTCAATAAGAGGATCTGCCCTTGATCTTTAAACACGATCGATCTTCCTTTAAAGAAAACATAGGCCTTTAGTTTGGCTCCGCTCTCAAGAAATTTGACAGCGTGTTTCTTTTTGAACTCAAAATCATGTTCATCGGTATTCGGACCAAACCTAATTTCTTTAACAACAACCTTACTCGCTTTAGATTTTAGCGCCTTCTCACGTTTTTTCTGCTCATAAAGAAACTTTTTGTACTCTATGATTTTACAAACCGGAGGCTTAGCTTTTGGAGAAATCTCTACTAGGTCAAGGTCCAGTTCATTTGCTATTTCTCTCGCTTCTCTTATTGGAAAGATACCTGTCTCAACATTATCCCCAACAAGACGTACTTCAAGAGCGTCAATTTTGTGATTTATCTTGTGTAAATCTTCTTTAATGATCCTCCAAGGTTTTCTTGCTCCTCTGTTTCTTCGAATTGCTATAGCTGTAATTTTTTTAATTCCCTTAAAGGAATTGGTTAAATATTAAAATTGTTGCAACGTTTTGTCTATTTCATTCTGAATGATGTTGGCAAATTCTTCTACTGAAAACGAACCTAAATCACCCTCGCTGTGTTTCCTCACTGACACTGTACCTTCTTTTTCCTCATTTTCACCAATGATCAGCATAAAAGGAATTTTACTCAATTCTGCGTCTCTAATCTTTCTGCCCACTTTTTCATTGCGGTCGTCAACGAGGGCGCGAATTTCGGAATTTTCTAGCAAATGTAAAACTTTTTTAGTATAATTTTCGTATTTCTCGCTGATAGGTAGTAAAATAACTTGTTCCGGGGTGAGCCATAGAGGAAAATTACCTCCGGTATGCTCAATTAGGATGGCAATAAACCTTTCCATGGACCCAAAAGGTGCGCGGTGGATCATCACGGGTCTGTGGAGTTGATTGTCAGATCCCTTATAAGTAAGGTCAAATCTTTCGGGTAGGTTATAATCTACTTGAATTGTACCCAACTGCCAGTTTCTTCCCAAAACATCCTTTACCATAAAATCAAGTTTAGGGCCATAGAATGCGGCTTCTCCGTATTCAATGATGGTTTTTAGACCCTTTTCTTTAGCGGATCTCATAATGGCTTTTTCTGCTTTCTCCCAGTTTTCATCACTGCCGATATACTTTTCCTTATCCTCAGGATCTCTCAAAGAGATCTGAGTAGTAAAATCTTCAAAGCCTAAAGCGCTGAATACATAAAGCACAATATCGATGACCGCATTGAATTCTTCATTTAATTGTTCCGGGGTACAGAAAATATGGGCGTCATCCTGGGTAAATCCTCTTACCCTCGTTAAACCGTGCAGTTCTCCACTTTGTTCGTAACGGTAAACCGTTCCAAATTCTGCAAATCGTTTCGGTAGATCTTTGTAAGAATAAGGCTTGGCATTATAAATTTCACAATGATGCGGACAGTTCATTGGTTTCAACAGAAATTCCTCATTTTCCTTAGGTGTATGAATAGGTTGAAAACTATCTTCCCCATATTTTGCATAATGACCAGAAGTAACATAAAGTTCCTTTTGCCCAATATGTGGGGTGATTACCATTTCATAACCTGCTTTTTTTTGAACTTTTTTAAGAAAGTTCTCAAGTCTTTCTCTCAAAGCTGCTCCTTTAGGTAGCCACAAAGGCAGGCCCTGACCAACTTTTGCCGAAAAAGTAAAGAGTTCGAGTTCTTTGCCTAGTTTTCTGTGATCACGCTTCTTAGCCTCTTCCAGCAACTCAAGATATTCTTTAAGTTCCTTTTGTTTGGGAAATGAGATGCCGTAAACCCTTGTAAGTTGAGGTTTATTTTCATCTCCCCTCCAATAGGCTCCGGCGACACTCATGATCTTTATCGCTTTAATGATTCCGGTATTGGGCACATGTCCGCCTTTGCAAAGATCAGTAAAGTCACTGTGGTCACAGAAAGTAATATCGCCATCTGTAAGGTTTTCAATAAGTTCTACCTTAAATTCATTACCTTTTTCCTTATAATAAGAGAGCGCATCCGCTTTGGAAACTTCCCGCATTTCAAATTCAAATTTTTGACGGGCAAAGTCAAGCATTTTATCTTCAATTTTCTTAAAATCAGATTCAGATATTCCCTGATCACCAAAATCTACATCATAATAGAATCCGCTTTCTATAGCAGGACCAATGGTTAATTTTGCATCGGGATGAAAAAATAAAATGGTCTGAGCCAGCAAATGCGCAGATGAATGCCAAAATGCTTTTTTCCCCTCCGGATTATTCCAGGTATAAAGTGTAAGGGGGCCATCAGTTATTAATGGGGTTTTGGTTTCTACTGTATTCCCGTTGAAGTTCGCAGAAATAACATTCCTGGCGAAGCCTTCGCTGATGCTTTTTGCCACTTCCATCGGAGTTGTATTTTTTTCGAACTCCTTAACACTGCCATCTGGTAATGTGATTTTGATCATATGCTCAATTATATAAGGAGGCAAAGATACATATCAGATTTCAAATAAAGAATAGAATATCATCGTAAAATTTACTTCTGCACAAGTGCCTTAAAAAAGTGAATATATATATTATGGTGTTGTGCTGTTTTTAAGTAAAAATAAGATTCAATGAAGGTGAAAAATAAGTTGAAAATATGTGTTTGGAAACTACAGGTTATCAGCAGTTTGCAAATGGTGTAAAAAAATTAAAGAAAATAGTAAAGAAATAATTAGGATAGTATTCATATTTGGTTGTATTTTTGCAGCCGCTTAAAAACAGTAATACACTTGTTTTAAAAGCGACGTTCAAGTTGAAAAAGAGCCAAAGAAAAGTAGTCAAAAAATAAATAATTAATTTTAATTATTTATTTGGTGATTATAGAAAAAGGTTTTAGTTTTGCAGCCGCTTTGAGGAGGTAGGATTAATAGGGAGAAGAGCGAGAAAAGGATTAAGATTAAGTTCATTGAAAATATTGAAGATTGACAGCGTAACAAAGAGAGTAAAATTATTTGTTTTAGGTTTTTGAGAGATTAAGAATCTATTCCGAGTCATATTTTTTGAGAGGCTTAACATCGTACAAGAAATTTAAGAATTTTATACGATGAAGAGTTTGATCCTGGCTCAGGATGAACGCTAGCGGCAGGCTTAACACATGCAAGTCGAGGGGTAACAGGATTTAGTT
>RCND010000506.1_pt1 | contig 22225 bp, 17 predicted proteins | sample 2041351 | NCBI WGS metagenome assembly RCND01 (sample SAMN09708230, study PRJNA481090) | Marine sediment metagenome, whole genome shotgun sequencing project. | biome: marine sediment; feature: ocean; material: sediment; isolation source: Sewage treatment plant 12B marine sediment (STP12B) ... | reverse complement strand
ATATCCTCGGTGCCCTGTTCCGCCAGAGACTCGGACATCTCAACCGCCCAGCACTCATAGTGTTCTCTCGATGCCTGTTTTTCGGTAAAGGTTTTCGAATACCAGCGCAGGCTGCTGGTGAGATAGGTCTCGAAACAGAAATCCGGCTGGAAACGCCGAACAAGTCCGGGTATTTTCGGCAGGAACGAGACAAAAAATTCGCTGCATCTGTCTTCATCCCAATCGGTCCAGTTTCCCGGGTACCTGTAGACAAACAGACTGATCCGATCGGACAACTCGGACCAGCCGTCTTCGGTCATCTTGAAGTCCAAAACGGCTTGGGTTAATGTTTTTTTCATAGCAGTCTCTTAAAAGCAAAAGACGTGCCAAAATTTCGGACTTTAAAAGCACTTAGAGCTTACGGGCGTTATTGCCGGGGACTATGTTAAGTAAACAGGGCAGCGAGAAAATGACATTATTGTCGGTTTTTATCCGCACCTTCGAATCAATCAGCGACAAACAGGAATAAAACAGGCCGCCCATCGAGGCGGCCTGAAAACAGTTTTACGACCTAATTATTAAATGTTGGTCATCCTGAGACGAAGCAGCAAATACCTTCGTCAGGGAAGCTTTCCCGGACTTCTTCTATCGCTTCTTCAATCGTTGTTGCTTTGGCTTCGTCACAATAGATCAACAGTATGAAGTTCTCTTCCGGCCAGATATGATCTCCCCGTTTGGGGTCGGCATCACCTCTGCCGTGCACACTGGGAATCTTGGTGAAATGACTGGCCATCCCCTTGATTTCAAGGATATCCATGACATCCTGTTCAATTGAGTGATTGGCTATGACTTCCACACGTTTGAGGCCTCTCATGCTTCACCTCCTTCAGTAAGAGCCTGCCTGGAACTGCCGTCAGTCACCAGGTCTTCCGGATCTTCACAGACTGGTCCGATAATTCGTTTTGCATCATATTTCCTGTTCATCCTGGCATAAAGCATGGGAACCAGAAAAAGAGTCATCAAAGTGCTCATTATCATTCCGCCGACGATGGTCTGGCCGATGGGCCGCACCAGTTCCGCACCTTCTCCTGAACCGAAGGCCAGGGGCATCATTCCGAGAATGGTGGTAAGAGATGTCATAAGGATAGGTCTGAGTCGGTTGCCTCCGGCTTCAATGGCCGCATCCCGGATACAGTAACCCCGGTCTCGTAACAGGTTCATGTAATCAACAAGCACGATACCGTTATTAACCGCGATTCCTACCAGCATCAGCAGACCGACTGCTGAGAACATCGAAAGGGGTGTTACGATTCCGAAAATCGGTAGATTCATGAAAGAGTAGAGTAGCAGTATCCCCGGAATCACCATAAAGATGGACAGGAATATGATGAACGGGTCTTTCAGTGATTCAAAGAGACTGGCCATGATTCCGTATACGAGGGCCAGGGCTACAAGCATTACCATAAGGAACTTGCCGATGTATTTCATCAGATCGGCGAAGTCTCCTGAGTATTCGAGAATGACATCTTCATCGAGAACCAGATTCTCTGCGATGGCCGCACGAACGGCCGTATCCGCGACGTTGAGAGAAATACCCGGTTTCTGTTTGGCGGTGACATGCACAACCCGGGAGCGGTCTTCACGACTGATGGAAACCGGTCCGGCAGTTCGTTCAACTTTAGCGAACGAACTCACCGGAACACGTTGACCGGTCTGGCTCATAACGAAAATTCGCTCCAGGTCGGGTATTTCACTGCGGTCTTCGGCCCGGAGAATAACCAGAATATCGATTTCATCTCCTCCCGACCTGTAACGTCCGGCTGTCTTACCATCCACAGCTGTACTGATCTCATTGGCTACCGAATAAATGTTCAGACCAAGGGAATATGCCTTATCTCTGTCGATAACGACACTGGCGATGGGCAAACCGTCGGAGAGTGAAATCTGAGGTTCAATCACCTCGTCAACATTGTTCTCCAATAAGTCCTGGATTTCGTATGCTATTGTCCGTGCTTTGTCCAGATCGTCGGTCCGGAGAACTATATCGATTGGTGAGCCGCCGCCGATAAAACTCTGATCCTGAACGTCGAAACTGGCAGAAGGAAATTGATCGTAATGAGATCTCATTTTCTCGAGCATATCGTCGTAGCTGTCAATCTGAGATTTGTATGCCGGAAGTGTGATAAAAAGGACTCCCCGGTTAGAACTCTCACCTCCGAAGAATCCTCCGTCGTTACCGGCAAGGACAAAGATGTCCTGATATCCGTTGATTTCAGTTCTGGCGATTTCCGCCATTTGCATCAGGGCGTCTTCAGTTACCTCATAGCGGGTTCCTACCGGAAACTCTACACTGATCTGCACCACATCCTGAGCCTGCCCCGGGGCCAGTTCAATTCCGATGTTTCCTCCCAGGGGTTCGAGGGTGAAGACACTGATTACCAGAACCAGAACCATGATAATGCCGGTGAGCCCTTTGTGGTCTATTACCCTTGCGAGAAGACGTTTGTATCCGTTGTCCATGCCCCGGAATGCGCGATCCATGCGATTGTCGATAGTTGCGAAAAATCGCGACTTAATCGGCTTCTGCTTCCGGGTATAGAGCCTGAGATATTTGCTTGAAAGAACCGGAACCAGCGTCATGGCGATTATCAATGAGGCCAGCAGTGCAATCACGATGGTGAGAGACAGATCCTGGAAAAGTACTCCGATGATATCCAGTTCCCTTTTGAATAGCAGAAGGGGAAGAAAGATTCCAACAGTGGTAAGAATCGATGCCGTAATGGCGGTAATCATTTCCTGGGTACCCAGGTACGCGGCGGGGCCTGGCTTTGCACCTTTTTCCCGGTAACGGTAGATATTCTCCAGAATGACGATGGATGAGTCCACAATCATGCCTATACCCAGAGTGAGTCCGGCCAGGGTCATGATATTCAGGGTAAGACCGGCAAAATACATCACCATGATTGTGACAAGCAGGCTTATTGGAATGGACAGCCCGATGATTATGGTACTTTTAAGGCTCCTGAGGAATATGAAGAGAACAATCATGGCCAGAGCCGCGCCCAGTATGGCCGACGAGGTTACACCCCTCAGAGACTGGCGTATGATTTTTGTCGTATCGTAGATAACCGTAAGATCAACCCCGGCGGGTAGAATCTCCCGTACCTCGTCCAGTTTGGCGATGATATTGTCCGCCACTTCCACCGCATTAGTTCCGGACTGTTTCTGCATTGACAGGTAGATACCGGGTTTTCCGTTTACATAAGTCTTATTTGTGGCATCTTTGTACGAATCAGTAATTTCGGCGAAATCCCTGAGCCTTATCGGTTTCAGGGAGCCTGTACTCTGCCCGGTAAGAGGATTGACTGCTCCGCCTTTGTAGGTGATCACCGCGTTGCGGATATCGTCAACGCTGTCGAATTGACCTTTGGTTTCAACCAGGTATTTAAAGTTACCCTCAAAAACAGAACCGGAACCGATCTGAATATTCTGGGCGGCCAGAGCCTGAGTTACCTGCGACAGGGTGAGACCATAGGCCTCAAGGCGATTCTGGGATACCTCAACCCGGATAGCCCTGTCCCGGCCTCCGGAAAGGGTTACAAGAGCAACCCCATCTACCTGCTCCAGCCTGGGCTGGATCTGATTCTTGGCAATCTCAAAGAGTTCATCAGGACTTCGATTACCTTCAACAGACATCTGAAAGATAGGTATGAGGGAAGGATCGAACTTGAAAATCTGCGGTGAACTGGCGTCCTCAGGCATGAAATCTTTTACGAACTCAAGCTTGTCTCGAACTTCGTTGGTGGCTTCCGATAAGTCCAGGCCCCAACTGAGTTCCAGAATTATGGTGCTTCCGCCTTCAGATGAAGTCGAATTGATGGCTTTTACCCCACTGACATTTGTCAGTGCTCCTTCCATAGGACGGGTTACCGTCTGCTCAACTTCCTCAGGACCGGCACCGGGATAATTTGTGAAAATCACCAGAATCGGTGGTGATATTTCCGGAAAAAGGTCGACCGGAACCTGAGGCAGTATGTATAGAGCCAGGCCCACAACCAGAGCGAATAATATCAGGAAGGTTGTCGGGCGTCCGACAACCGATTTGGCAATACTCATTTAGTTCACCACCTGGACTTCCCGGACCACGCGAACCATCACGCCGTCTTCCAGAAGAGTCTGTCCCTGGTACACCACTTTTTCACCGGCTTCCAGACCGTCGACTATTTCCACTACTCCACCCAATGTGATTCCCGGGACGACTATTCGCTTTTCAGCCAGGTCGCCTTCAACAACATAGACAAATATTTCGCCCAACCTGCGAAGAACTGTATCGGCCGGGACTTTTACCACCAGGTCTTTTTCATCGGTAGTGAGCCGTATCTCGGCATACATACCGGCCTTGGCTTTATCCTGGCCAGGGGGAATATCCATTTTAATTTCCAATGTCCGACTGGCAGAGTCCACAACCGGGTTGATCTCACTGATTTCAAGCGGAATTACATACCCAGGCCAGGCTTCGAGAGACACTTCGGCGGCCATACCTGTACTGATTCGTGAAATGAACCGTTCGGGAATGGCAGTAACCACCTGAAGGCGATTCAAGTCGCCGATAGTGGCTACGGGAACCTGAGGGCTTACAGCGTCTCCCCGGTCAAGCGGTAACGCTGTGATGGTTCCGGATACACGGGCTTTCACCGGGCTCAAAGCATAGTTGAGACCGGGTCTGGAGGGATCCACTTCCGCAATAATCTGTCCGGCACGGACATAGTCCCCCAGGCCGACATAGAGTCTTGCGAGGATGCCCTGTGCGTCGCCATAGGTATCCACCGAACTGGCACTCACCACATCACCGTTTATTCGAAAATAGTCAGCTATCGGCCCGAGTACTGCTTCGGTTGTATTGACGGCGAAGATAATTTCTTCCGGAGCTCCGTCACCTGCAGGCCCACCGAGGCTCCCGGCCTCTCCCTTCTTCTTCATAATGCCAAAACCGACAATACCTAGAAGCACGATGACGAGAATCACAATGATTATTATGAATCCGGTCCGCCCTTTCTTCTTCTTTTTTTCTTTCACCGGTTTATCAGCTCTATCAGCCTTTTTCATATATCTCTCCTCCGGGATGTAGGTCCCCGGCCCGACAGAGCGGGCTTTAATGTCTGTTCCTAAAGAAACTCATCCATGGATGCATTCAATGCGTATTCCAGATCCAGCAGACCGGCGATGTATTCGTATCGCGCAAGCAGCAGCTGTTGAACGGCCTGAAGAAAATCCTGCTGACGTGATTCAACATCCAGCAGTTCCCGGGTACCGACATTGTAGGCTTCCTCGGTAAGTTCAAAGTTTCTTCTTGCCAACTCAACACTTGAGGTGTTGGCTTCGATGGTTTTCCGGGATGTATCCAGTGTATTCACCAGATTGGTGATTTCAATACCGGCATTTTCGAATGCCATCTGCTTGGCAATGCTCAGATTGTCGATGGTGTCCTGCATCTCTTTGATCTTGACATTAGAACTGGACCCGGGAATCAGGCCATCGAATCTCCACTGCAGGTTGAGGCTCAATTTACCTTCATCACCCCACGTATCAAGGCTCCCGCCGGTGGGGTTGAATCCTGTAATACCATAGCTGTAACCCAGAGCCAAAGTCGGTGTATTGAAGTTGCGACCTAAGGTTTTTTTTGCATAACCGAGAGCTTCAATCTGTTTATCAAGGCCTCGTACATCCAGCCGCCGGGATATGTAGTTGTTGATAAGATCTTCTGAGTCCAGATCGTACAGTTCTGTTTCAAGATTCCCGTCAAGAACAACTTCTGTGTTTCGATCCTCACCGATGAGAAACTTGAAGTACAGCATCAGGCTGTCATAACCGGCTACGATACCATTGTACGCCGGTTGAAGGTTGGCGACGGTAACTTCAGAAGAGAGAACCTCAAGCTCCGGTGCAAGTCCGTTATCAAAGTTGTTTCGGGCCTGGGTGAGGCGTTTTTCTGCCAGTCCTATGTTGCCTTCCTGAATCCTGATATTCTCCAGACTGCCGATCAGCAGATAGAATTGCTTCCGGACATCTCTTTCGAGCTTTTTCTGTGCATCTTCGTAAGAAATCAAACCGGCCTCATAGTCGGCCACCAGATTTTTGATGCCCGTCCCGACTGCCGCATTAATCGGCAGGCTCAAGCCTACCCCGGTCGTGAATACGGTATTTGTCGGACTGCCAAATGAAGGCGGTGTTATTCCCTGGAACTGAAAAATACCGGCAGTCCCGTTGAATCCCGCGCTGGCCGTCATCGACGGCAGGAATGCGTTCCACGCTGTGTCCTTTGCTCGTTTTCTTGTACGGACATCTATTCCAGCCTGTTTAAGCCCGAGGTTCTGGGCTACTGCCATTTCCACGGCCTGATCGACAGTGAGAGTAAGAGTTTCGGCCCCGACGGCCCCGCTGAGAATCGCCGCGGCGATAACGATGAAGAGTATCTTTTTCATCACATGGTTCTCCTGAGTGCTGAGATTCCGCCCATAATGAGCAGGTAGAGGTCTTTCAGACCCTGTTCGATTCGAATTCTGGCCGATTCCTCGGTCAGATGATGTTTAATTTCATTCACCCCGGCGAGATTCACGAGTCCGAGGAGTTCGCTTGGTTCATAGCCGTTGAGATTCAACAGTCCGGATTCCAGAACAGAATTCATCGGTCTGATGAAGCTCTCTTCTATCATGGTTTTGTCCTGTGGCATCTGCACGCCGTAAGACATAACCCGCTGCAGATAATTGAGAATTTCCGGTGTGCGTCTGAGAAATGTGCCGGTGAAGGCCAGATACGCGAAGAATCGATCTTCCGGCCTGCTGTATTTCGTTGCAAAGGTTTCAAACAATCCGCCGAATAGAGCGGATTGGCGGCCCAGAACATCTGCGAGCATAGCTTCCTTGCCGGACCAGTAGTTATATAAACTGCTCTTGGTAAGGCCGGCCTTTTTTGCAACTTTACCCAGTGAAATACCATTTCCGGCTTCTTCCATCACTGTTTCAAATACAGCCCTCATAATGGGATCTTCAGCAAAGACGCCGTAATCTACCATAGACGCGTCGCTCAGCAGGCGATCAAAATCCGGTTGATTCTTGATCGAATCGGAACCGAATCCGTAATTCCAGATTTTTCGCCAATCTTTGTCTGTTTTATCTTTCGATTTTTTGTGGTGCACCATCATGAAGGTGATGGAATTGAGGTAACGCAAACCGACTTCGGGTATTCCGGCGTTCTTCAAGGCGATATCCCCGAATGCCTTCATATGTTCCCGGGCAATTTCAGGCCCATTGCTCTGTTGCCTGTACCTGTAGGCCAAAAATCCCAGGTACGATCCATAACGGGAAATAAACTCGATGCTGTTTTCGGTGTAGGCATCTACAAATTCATCACCGCTTAACCCGGAAAGCCTATCAAGAAGTTCTTTTGAATGACTGTTGTAAAGATCCAGAGCCCTCTCTTCCATAGCCTGTTCGATTTTTTCTTTACTGGGAAAATACCGATAGAGGGCTTGTTTGGTAAGGTTGTGTGCCGAAGCCAGATCTGAGAGAGATGTGTTTATATATCGGCAACCGCCCCAGATGCGGAACGCCGAGTCGATGATTTCCTGTTTTTTTGTTTCGTGTTTATCACTTTTCATTTAGTTGACGACCGTTCGTAAGTAAAGTTACCGACCGTTCGTTAAGAAATCAAGCCCCTGACTATCTATTTTCATTAACATATTGTTAATAAATGTGGAATGGCGGGGCTGGCGGGTTGAGAATCGGTTTATCAGTCGAGACGATCGGCAAAAATATGCATGACTTGTTCGGTAATATCCTGAAGGCTTCCGCTCACTGTGCATCCCGCGGCTTTCTTATGACCCCCACCGCCGAAGAACCGCGCGATGTCACCGACGTCAAGATCGGTTATGGATCGGAATCCGACGGTACAGACACCGTCATTCTGCTCTCTGATAACTACGGCAGCTTCAACTCCGGCGACACTTAACATGAGCTGATAAAGCATATCGGAATCAGGTTCGCTGCCGAGTTCCCGCCAGTCTTTCCAGTTTTCCCAGGTGAGTACCAGTCGACCGTCGAAATAAACTTCTGAGCGTTCCAGGACACGCCCCAGGAGTTTTCTGGATCCCAGATTACGACCACCTGCAAGTAAACGAAAGGTTGCTGCCGGTGAGGCCCCTGCGGCAACCAGCCGGGCTACGGCTTCCAGTGGTTCGGCGCTGCCGGGCTCGACGTGCCGGAAATAGCCGGTATCGGTACAGAACCCGAGAAAAAGTATCTCCGCTTCTTCAAGGGTCGGTTCATCTCCAGCTTCTTCAATGAGTTTCTGGATCAACAGAGTTGTTGAAGGGCTATGGGAGTCGATATAACGGATATCACCGTAATCGCTGCCTGCGGCATGGTGATCGATAACACAGCTGGCCGCATCAGGAAGGTCCGCTTCACTGTAACCTGTTCGGTCCGGGGAGGAGCAATCGAGTATGACTATAAGCGGGGTTGAATCCTCTTCCAGAGTCGGGATTTTACTGCTGAAGAGTGATTCCCAATCGGATATTTCCGGACGGTCCCAACGGCCGACTGAGCAGATATGGGCTGTTTTGCCTCTGCGTTTCAGCCAGCTGCCCAGAACTCTCTGGGATCCAAGGCAGTCGGCATCGGGGTCCTCATGGCCCAGAATGATAAAAGTATCATGATTATCCAGAGCTTTGAGAACAGAGTTGATTTCAGAAGCGTGATTCAAAAGCTGATTTCAGGTGAGGAATCCGCAGGAGGGAATTCTCCTGAATAATCTACATTGGGATCCAGATATCCCCAGCTCTCATGAGCGGGATTCTCAATGAGGTACAGGCGGAAGTGGTCTACAACACCTTCTTTGTAGAAGAACGTGACATAGGGATAGGCCCGGCCCTTACCGTGTGCAATAGCTCCGGTACTGGCGGCTCCTCTGAACCATTCGATGGGTGCCCAGAACGTATCAACGGTATAGTCCTGCCTGATGTAATCTATCCGGAAACCGTCGGAATGGTTGAAAATCCGGGCAATTTGAACTGTCTTGGGATAGAAGTCGGATTCGTTCTCGATATTCTGGGCGAAGGCACCCGCAGCACCGAAGAGAAGAATTGCGATTACGAATAGGGATATGCGTTTCACGGCTTTGCCTCCTTGCGTCATGAAGTATGCCTCATAGGTTAACGTGATTCAAGCGTAATTTCTGCTTGCTTATTTTTTATCGGCAGGAAAGGTGCCTTTCGGGAAAAGGTCTGTCAGCGCTTCACCCAGGCTCTCGTGGAAAAGAAAGCTCACTTCATCTTTTACCTCGGCAGGCAGTTCTTCGACATCCCTGCGATTACTTTCCGGCATGACTATGGTTCTGAAGCCCCTGCGGCGGGCGGCCAGGGATTTTTCTTTAACCCCTCCGATGGGCAGAACCCGGTCGGTCAGGGTGACCTCCCCGGTCATGGCGATGCCGGTTCTCAACGGTATGAGCCTGGCGGCGGAAAGCAGAGCGGCGGTAAGCGCAATTCCGGCCGAGGGGCCATCAACCGGGATCGCCCCCTGGGGTACGTGTATATGAATATCTTTTTTCTTGTCGAAATCGGCCTTCAGGCCCAGGCGATCTTTATTGGCTCTCAGGTAGGAGAGGGCGATCTGGGCACTCTCTTTCATCACATCTCCAAGCTGACCGGTGAGCAGGAGTTTTCCTTCGCCGTCGAAAATTCTGGCTTCCACCGGAAGCACACCGCCTCCGCCGCCGTCATAGTAGAGTCCCGGAGCCAGTCCCGGACGGCCCATAGTCCCGAGGTCGTCTTCCAGCCTTTCTTTTCCCAGATATTCTCTTACCATGGGTGGTGTTATATCCAGATGATAACCTTCCAGTTCGGGCATATCTCTTTCCGGTTCGATGAAAACGGCAGAATGCTCCTGATGGCTGTGCAGTGCAGAGCTGTTGATTACCCATCGGCCCGGTCTGGTCTGCTCGTCATGAAGCAGCTTCCGGGTTACTTTCCTCATAACCTGGCTGATGGATCGTTCCATATTCCTCACCCCGGCTTCCAGGGTATATCCGCGAATCAGGAGATCCAGAGATTCATTTCTGAAATTGATATCAGCGCCCTCCAGACCGTTCTCTCCGGTCTGCTTGGGAATAATAAACTGCCGGGCGATACTTTTTTTCTCAACCATGGTGTAACCGGGAATCCGGATAACTTCCATGCGGTCCCGCAATGCGTGGGGTATGGCCTCCAGGCTGTTTGCGGTAGTGATGAACATCACTTCTGAAAGATCGAAGGGAACTTCAATATAGTGGTCGGTGAAACTGTCGTTCTGTTCGGGGTCCAGCACTTCCAGCAGGGCTGAAGAGGGATCTCCGCGGTAGTCATTGGACATCTTATCCACTTCATCAAGAAGGAATACCGGGTTTATTGACCCGGCGCGTTTGAGAGCCTGAATAATTTTGCCCGGCAAGGCACCTACATAGGTTTTTCTATGGCCCCGAATTTCTGCTTCGTCCCTGACACCGCCGAGTGAAATACGGATAAATTTCCGGTCCAACGCCCGGGCGACCGAACGGCCCAGAGAGGTTTTACCGGTACCTGGAGGTCCGACGAAACACAGTATCGGGCTCTTAACTTTAGTTTTCAGTTGCCGGACAGCAATGAAATCCAGAATACGTTCTTTGGGTTTATCCAGTCCAAAATGGTCGGCATTGAGAATCCGGGCAGCTTCAGCGATATCCCGCCGGTCTTTAGTTCTTTTACCCCAGGGCAGATCGATGATCCATTCCAGGTAAGTTCTCAGAACACCGGATTCGGGGCTCATAGGCTGCAGTCTGGCGAGACGTTTCACCTCGGTGAGTGCTTTTTCCCGAACCTCATCCACCAGGTTCATTTCATGCAGCTTACGTTCGAGCTCCTGAGCCCCGGTGGGATCGGCTTCCTCACTCCCGAGTTCCTTATGGATTTCTTTGAGTTGTTCGTTAAGGAAATATTCCTTTTGGGAGCGTTCCATACGCTTTTTTACCCGTCCGGATATATCGTTCCGCAGTCCCTGAAACTCATTTTCCATCTGCAGTATTACCGACAGCTCTTCCAGGCGGGATTTGACATCAGTTTCAAGGAGAAACTTTATCTTTTGATCGGTGTCGATTTCCAGAGACGAACAGATATGTCCTACCAGTTTGTCGGGGCCGTCGGATTTGACGACGTTTGCGATGGCTTCCTTCGGCAGCTTTTTCTTGCGGAGCTTTGCGTAGGCCTCAAAGTCGTCCTTAACAGTCTGCATCAGGGCATTCATTCCCGGCAGGTTGGAATCTGTGTCGGGAATTTTTTTAAAACTGCCCCAGGTGACATCTTTCTTCTGGTGTATCTTCTTGAGCCGGGCCCTGTAGCGGCCTTCCACGAGAACTCTCATGTTTCCATCGGGGAGTTTTAATACCTGGACCACGCGGGCAACAGTGCCGATGGGGTGAATGTCTTCGGGAGAAGGATCGTCGGAGGCCGATTTTTGGAACGCGAGAAAAATTTCCCTGTCGGAAGAGGTTGCTGCATTCAGGGCCTTGAGCGACCCCGGGCGTCCAACAAAGAACGGTATGACGTTGTGGGGGAATACTACCAGCTCCCTTAAGGGAATGAGAGGCAGTTCCCCCCTATCGTCAGGCCGTAATCTGGCTAACTTCATCGTCCGGCTCATCGCCGCCGTCTTGCGGCAGTTCAGCGAGCTCGATGATTTCGGGCCGGACGCCGTTTTCGATGACGTCTTTGTTCACCACGACTTTCTTTCGGCCTTTCATGGATGGCAGGTCGAACATAATATCGATCATGGACGACTCGACTATGGTCCTGATACCCCGAGCACCGGTTTTTTGTTTCAGGGCTTTTGCAGCTACCGCACTGATTGCCTCGTCAAGGAATTCAAGTTCAACACCGTCTATTTCCATAGACACTGTGTATTGTTTGATTACCGAGTTTCGCGGTTCAGTGACGATACGTACCAGCTCTTCTTCGGAAAGGTTGTCCAGTGCGACCTGTATGGGAAGCCGCCCGATAAATTCGGGAATCAATCCATATTTAACAAGGTCATCAGGATGCATTTTGGTATAGAGTTCCGTCAGAGATCTGTCTCCGGCTTTGCGGACATCAGCACCGAATCCCAGGGGGTGTTCGGCGACACGGGACTCGATAATCTTGTCGAGTCCGACAAATGCACCGCCGCAGATTACGAGGATGTTGGAGGTATCAATTTTCAGCATCTCCTGATTGGGATGTTTACGACCGCCCTGAGGCGGTACGGATGCTGAGGTGCCTTCAATAATTTTCAGTAAGGCCTGCTGTACACCTTCGCCGGATACATCCCGGGTGATTGAGACGTTTTCGCCTTTTCTGGCGATCTTGTCGATTTCGTCGATGTATATGATACCGCGTTCAGCGGCGGCAATGTTATTCCCCGCAGACTGTATGAGCTTGAGAAGGATGTTTTCCACATCTTCACCCACATAACCGGCTTCTGTCAGAGTTGTAGCATCTGCAATAGCGAAGGGGACTTTCAGCTTCTGGGCCAAAGTTTTCGCCAGGAGTGTTTTACCCGATCCAGTAGGGCCGATAAGCAGAACATTGGATTTCTCAAGTTCAACATCGTCGTTGGTAATCCGACCTTTGTGCATGATGCGCTTATAATGGTTATAAACCGCCACCGAAAGGGTCTTTTTGGCCAATTCCTGTCCGATCACATACTGATCGAGATACGCCTTGATTTCCTTGGGAACAGGGAGATCGTCGGTGAACTCGGCTGTGATATTCTCGTTTTCTTCTGTCAGAATGCGGTTGCACACAGCAACACATTCATCGCAGATATAAACTCCTGGACCGGCGATGAGTTTCTTCGCCATCTCAGAGGTTTTACCGCAGAACGAGCAGACTTTGACTTCTTTGCCTTTAGCTCTTGCCATTCTCTTCCCTCACCAGAATTTTATCGACGATGCCGTATTCAACCGCTTCGTCAGCAGACATGAAAAAATCGCGTTCGAGGTCGGCGGCGATGATTTTTTCGTCCTTACCGGTATCTTCGGACAGATAATTGATGAGCAGCTTTTTCAGTCGGACGATTTCACGGGCCTGAATACCGATGTCCACAGCCTGGCCCTGAACACCGCCCCAGGGCTGGTGGATCAGGATTCTGGAGGAAGGCAGAGCCATTCGTTTTCCCTGCGTTCCGCCGGCCAGTAGTATGGCACCCATAGATGCCGCCTGCCCCATACAGATTGTCTGCACGTCGGCGTTGATGTATCGCATGGTATCATAAATTGCCAGACCGGCGGTTACAGAACCACCGGGGCTGTTGATGTAGAAACTGATGTCTTTTTCCGGATCCTGGGAATCGAGATACAGCAGCTGAGCCACGATGTGGTCGGCATCGACATCCCGAACCTCTCCTCCGAGGAATATGATCCGCTCCTGGAGGAGCTTGGACCAGATATCATAACGAGTTTCCCCGATTCCTGTTTTTTCTACGATGTAGGGATTATATGCAGCCTGGACGTCCATTATATCTCCTGCCAACAGGCACCTCGGCAAAAAAAAGCGGTACCCTTTGGTACCGCCCTTTTTCGCATCAGGCGCCCATCAGTTCAGTATAGTCTATCTTCTCGCCTTTTTTGACGGAAGCGGCACCCAGCAGGAAGTCAAAAAGCTTCTTCTGAGCCAATTCGTTCTTAAGATACTCCCGGAATTGCGGTCCGCCAAACATTTTCTCTAATTCTTCGATCGGCATTTTGAATTCCTCGGCCCGACTTTCCAGTTCGGCGACAACCTCTTCATCAGAAGCTTCTATTTTTTCTGTTTCGACAATTTTGCCGTAAATGAGGCGGGTCTTGATAGATTTCTTTGCATCGTCCCGCCATTCGCCGAGTATCTCGGCTTTAGTTCGGCCGTCATCTTCCAGTGCTTTGATAAGCATATCCTCTGGAGCACCTGACTGCCTGACATAATCCTGCCATGTATGTTCCAGATCGGATTTTACCATGGATTCCGGTACATCAATTTCTGCACCTTCCACCAGTTTGTCTGTGAGACTGTTGATTTTCTGTGCCCGGAGTTTGCCGTCGGCTCGCTCCTTGAGGTCAGCCTTAATCTTCTTTCTCAGGTCAGCAAGAGTTTTAAGATCCTCTGATACATCCTGAGCCAGTTCATCGTCCAGTTCAGGAAGCTCACGTTCCTTGACAGCAGTAACAACGACTTCCAGCTTTACTGTCCGGCCGGCAATTGTGGGGTTGGCATCCTCATCGTAGGTTTTCTCGATCAGCTTGGTCTCTCCGGTCTTTACACCTTCGAGTTCTTTCTCGATGGCGTAAGGGTGGTCGTTTTTACCGACGGTGAAGACAAAACCTTTTCGGCGGGTTTCTTCGAGGGGAGCATCATCGCCCAGTTCGACGTAATCCATAGTGACCACCGCATCTTCGGTAATCTTGCCGTCTTTTTTGTCCACGACGACGGAATTCCGCTCACGGATTACTTCCAGTTCTTCATCTTCATGTTTTTTGAGAATCTTTACCTGAGCTTCATCAATCTCAACACCCTTGTATTCGGGCATCTTGATCTCCGGGAAGACATCGTAGGTGACGGTAAACTCATAGGGTTTGCCCAGTTCTATTGCCGGGAGATCTTCTAAAAGAGGCTGAGAGATCGGATTCTCTTCAACATCCTTGAGAGCTTCCTGCAGGGATTCGTCTAACAGGTCACTGGCGGCTTCATGTTTGATGCCTTCGCCGAATTTGCGGATCAGAGTATCTCTCGGCACTTTACCTTTCCGGAAACCCGGAATTTGGGCCTCTTTTCCATACTTGCCCAACAGGGTGTTATAGGCCTTGTCGGCTCCGTCTGCGGAAACGGTCACAGTCAATTTGACCGCTGAGTTTTCCTGTTTTTCGAATTGCTTGTTTTCGATCATTTCCATACCTCGTGAGAGCCTTTGAAGAAAAAAAACGAACCGGTTTCCGGATCGTTAGGCACTATCTCCGGTAACATGGATTCCCGGGCGGACTCTCCCGTCCGGTACCATTTGCAAACCGGCCGCGATTTGCGATCGGCTATCATTGCGGCCTGAGAGTGCGAGAGAAGGGACTTGAACCCTTACGCCGAAGCACCGGCTCCTAAGACCGACGTGTCTACCAATTCCACCACTCTCGCGTGTTTAAAGTATCAAAAGAAAAAGGGCGGCCATGCCACCCGATTCCAGTTTGAGCCGTGAAGGGTTCGAACCTTCGACCCGCAGATTAAGAGTCTGCTGCTCTGCCAGCTGAGCTAACGGCCCTACTTTTCGTGCCTGAGAAACATACAGATTTTTTCATTTCGTGTCTAGCAGGATCAGGGTGCCGGCACGGCGTCTTTTTGGAGAGCTTCCTACCGCCGCGCGCCGGCTCCGGAGGTTCGAGTCCTCCAGGTCCGGAGGCGCCCTGGAGGATTCGCCCACTGAGCACCGAAATCCTGTCGGCCCTCAAAGGGCCGCCTGCGCAGTCTTCCGGCAACATCCTGTTGCCTCATCCTCGCTCTCACTCGGCGACGGCACTGGTTCGAGTCCTCCAGGGCTGGATTTATTGTATTTGTTAAGGGAAATTGATTTCGCAAAGATTCTTTGTTGATTCTTTGCGATTGAACTAAAACGCGCCCTGGAGGACTCGAACCTCCGACCTACGGGTTCGAAGCCCGGTACTCTATCCAACTGAGCTAAGGACGCATAGTCAGAAATTGAAATCAACTGATTCGAATCGAATGATCCACCGAGCTTTTCCCGGTTCCGGATCAATTCTTCATTTCCTCAATTACCCCAATTCCATGATCGGGTGGATGACGGGATTTGAACCCGCGACAACCTGGACCACAACCAGGTGCTCTACCACTGAACTACATCCACCATGTTGCTGTCGTATTCGATCAGCGGCCCTTTTTTTACCCCTATAGGCCGGGGTGTGTCAATACGAGACTGGACGCACACCCCCTCTTGGGTCTATTCTCTGCCGGTCCCGGAGGACTCCTTATGGAACTGACAAAAACCCAGCGACGATGGCTCGCAAAAAAGTCTCAGAGAACAAAACCTACCGTTATGATCGGCAAAGAGGGGCTTTCGGACGGGGTTACTGCCCAGACTGATTCCGAACTTGAGGCGCATGAGCTCATCAAAGTACGATTTGTGGGCCATAAGGAATTTGTGAAGGAAATTTCACCGAAGCTGGCTTCCAATACCAATGCCGCTCTGGTTAGAACCATCGGTCATGTGGCGATTTTCTACCGTCCCCGGGAGAAAAAAGAAGACCGGATGATCGTTCTCCCCGAATAGATCTTTACTCTTTTACCAGATTTTCTTCCCAATCAAAGAGCCTGGCAGCCTCCAGAAATCGCCGATCCACGTCCGCGGTGAGGGATATCCTGATGCCTGTTGTCGGATGAATGAAGCTCAATCGATGTGCTCGAAGCATTAATCCTTCAAGACCGGTCTGCTCTTTCCATATACGGTTCCGTGGGTTGTCTCCGTGTGGGATATCACCAAGGATGGGATGGCTTAACCAGGCCAGGTGGCGTCTGATCTGGTGGTATCGCCCGGTTTCCAGAATGCATTCTACCAATGAGTAGCGGCTGAGAGGAAATATGCCGTCGGACCATTGAGCTTCTGTTGATGCCAGGGTTCGCCATCGGGTGGCGGCTTCCCGCTCGGGCTTACCCGGAGCCTGGCGCATAGGTCTATCGATTGTTCCCGAGCCCTCCAACCAGCCGCGAACGATACAGAGATAACGTTTATCCAGCCCATCCCTGTTTCTCAGAGCGACTCCCAGTTTCGATGCAGTTTCCGCATTTTTGGCTATGAGCAGAACACCTCCCACAGGGCGGTCCAGGCGGTGGGCCGGAAAAAGACGGTATCCCCGCTGTTCTTCCAGTATGGACTGAACGCTCGCTTCCCCTTTGGACATTTTTGTGGGGTGAACGTGGATTTCTCTGGGCTTATCTACCGCCAGAATCTCATCATCTTCGTAGATTATCGGAAATGTCATTCAGTAATACTTGCGCTGATAATAAGCAGGCCGGTCTCCCATCTGACCTTTTTACCGAGGAGAATGGCTTTCAGACGAACGGAGGTCTGTTTCCATTCTTCGACTCCCATTAGAGCCGCCATTCGCTGGCCGTAGCTACCGGGAATTTCGGTGGTCAGCCAGGTATCCAGAAGAGCTTCAGCCAAAAGACGACTCTCATCCACCGTCATTTTTTTCACCGAAACATTTTTCCAACCTGATTTTATAAGCATTTTTTTTGTAGGACCGGGTGTTTGATCGGCCGACAGATCGCTGAGAATTTTCTGTTCGCAATCACGGAATCTTTTTTCAGCCGAGTCCCCCCATACGTTCCCGGGGAGCAGGCTGGCCAGGGTGGTACCGGCTCCCGGATGAGGTTCTGCAAGTAAAAGCTTTGCACCTTCGTCACAAAGTTCCAGAGCGGCTGAAAGGAGTGATTGTCTGGAAGCCGGTGTCAGGCTGCGGGCCAGCCAGTTTCGGCCCAGAACCATGTCATAGCGGATCCCGCCTTTTGACAGATTGGAAATTGCATCCTGGTCGTCCAGACTTCCGACGAGGAGGCCAGGTCGCTCGGCAGCCGGAAGGCCGCCGGCAAGCCAGCTCAAGGCATCGTAGGACCGGGTGCTGCTGCATAGTGCCGTAACGCCGCCTTCGGGTACTCTCCGATGGGCTTCCCAAATAAGTGTACCTGCAGGATCTGACGGAATAAGGATTCTCTCGTGGCGCTTTGGTTTCCAGTTTTTAAACAAGAGATTGCGAACCGAGACAGCCAGGGGCTCCTGAGAAGACTCGGTGCGCCTCACCCAGCGCTCCCGCTCGTCATCCCCCGGGGAATAGGTGAGCACTTCGCCGCCGGGAAGGTGATCCTCTTCCAGCATTGATGCAACCTGGGCTTCCCTGCGGGCCAAGACTGCGTCCCGGACATCGCCTTCGTAACCAAGCTCTCCAGGCCGGTAAAACACCCGGCCGGAAAGTCCCTCGGGCAGGTACTGCTGGGCAGTCCAGTGTTCCCGCCATGCGTGGGGATACTTGTATCCTTCACCGTGACCAAAGGCGTGTTTGTCTCTGTTGGCATCTCTCAGATGATTGGGAACATCGCCATTCTTTTCCTCGTCAACAGATTTCAGTGCGTCAAAGAAGCCCAGTGCCGAATTGGATTTAGGACAGTTTGCCAGGTAGAGCGCGGCATGGGTGAGATGATATTGACCTTCAGGCAGGCCGACACGGTCGAATGAGGCGGCGCAGGATTCAACAATACCGAGAGCCTCGGGCGCTGCCAGACCCACGTCCTCACAGGCGCTGATGAGCATACGGCGAAAGATAAAACGGGGATCCTCTCCGGCCCGAATCATCAGAGCCATCCAGTAAAGCACGGCATCGGGGTCTGATCCGCGGATGGATTTAATAAAGGCGCTGATGGTGTCGAAGTGGTAATCGCCCTCTTTGTCATAGAGCACCACCTTCCGCTGAATACTTTCCTCGGCGGCGGCCATGGAGACTTCGATGAGGGACCCGGGTTCGGGAGGGAATATGTCCGGTGTGGTTTCAATCGCAAGCTGAAGAGCGTTGAGCAGACTCCGGGCATCTCCGGAACTGATGTTCACCAGATGTTCCAGGGCGCCGGCTTCAAAAACGACCTTCCATCGGCCGTAGCCCCTCTCTTTCTCCTCAATAGTCTGCCGGGCTATGGTCATCAGATTGGATTCATCCAGGCCGGTGAGCTGGAATACCCGGCTGCGGCTTACCAGAGCTTTGTTTACCTCAAAGTAAGGATTCTCTGTCGTGGCACCGATCAGGATGACTGTTCCGTTCTCCACCCAGGGCAGCAGGGCATCCTGCTGGGACTTGTTCCAGCGGTGTACTTCATCGACGAAGAGAATTGTACGTTTATCGTGAAGGTTTCGGGCGTCTTTGGCCGTGGCGATTTCCCGACGGATATCAGCTACCCCTGCCAGAACGGCATTGAGGGTGACGAAATTGCTTCGGGTACTGCCGGCGATTACACGGGCCAGGGTGGTTTTCCCGGTCCCGGGCGGGCCATAAAATATCAGGCTGGAGAGCTGATCTGCGTCGATGGCCCGGCGAAGGAGTCGACCCGGACCGACGATATGTTCCTGACCGACGAACTCCTCAAGGTTCCGGGGCCGCATTCGGGCCGCCAGCGGTTCGCTGGAAGAAGCGCCCCCTTCAAAAAGATCCATTTCTTAACGCTAAACCATTTTCCGAATTTCTTCTTTCCCCTGGCTGAGGACTTCCCCATATTGAGCATCCATCCTGGCCAGTTCCTCGGTGAGCACTTTGGCGAACTCGGGATCCTGTTCCGGGGTGAGGCTGACTGTCTGACCGGTTTTCTGCTTCATCTGCTGCTCTTTCTGCCGAAGACGGGGTTCCCATTGGGTCTTCAACTGCTCGGCCAATTGCTCGACATTCTGAAGATACTGTTTGAAAAGTTCGGTAAACTGATTCAACAGATAATCGAGGTTCTTTGCCTCGTCGCCTTTTACCATGCCCAGTCCTTTCAGGCCGTCTGTGATTTGCGGGAGTTGATTGAGATCTGCCTCGAAGCGGGGCAGGGTGAGGTTGGCAAGAAGGGTGTCGACGATCCCTCTTTTCACCCAGTCCCGGTCAATGCCTTCAAGGGCTTCAACTTCATCATTAAGGGAAACAGATTTGGGATTGTTGAGATACCGGGCCGCAGCGGACTTCCCTCTACGAGTATATTCATCCTTCCTGACTGCTTCTTTATCAACTTCAACGTCAGCAGTTCGTTCCATCGCCAATTCCATAGCGGTTTTTATCTTGCTCATGATGATTCTCCCAACTTAGAAGATAGACCTCTTGGACAGACTCGGCAAGGATAGCGGCCGGTTCAGAATAGTCCGGAGAAGCCGTCTGTAATCAGTCCGTCGAGCAATGCGTCGTTTTCTCCAGTCGATACAGATGTGATAATTTGTTCTTTGTAGGCTAATCCGATACAGAGCGGCGGCGGTTCTCCCATTTCTGAAGCCTCCAGGCGAATCCGGGAGATGAATCGGTCGTAATAGCCCTTGCCGCGTCCGAGGCGAGCACCCTTTTTATCGAAGGCCAGACCAGGAACCAGTACAAGGACAGGGCCCGAGGATGAGGGTGGGGCCCAGATGGGTGCATCCCCTGAAGGCTCCCGAATTCCGAAAATCCCTCTATCGAAGGGCGTCTCCAACGAGGAAACCTGATGAAAACTCATCAGTTCCCCGGTAAGCTTCGGGACATAGACAGGTTTACCTTCGATTAGAGCCGATTCGATTATCGGATCGGCGTCGAGTTCTGAACCGAAATACAGATAAGCCAGCAGGCAACGTGCCTTCCCCCAATAATCATTGTCTTTCAGGTTCGCAGCTGCGGCTTTTGCGGCCGTTGCCCGCTGCCTGCCGTCCATTTGCTTGAGTACTTTCCACGCAGTTTTGCGTTGTTTGTCTTTGCTGTTTTTCAATGAGTTGCTGTTAAATGTAGAGGGCATAAAAAACTCCGGCCTGATATAACCATAGAATGGATATCTACAAGGCCGGAGTCAATCCGTCTGAAACGGCAGACTTCTCTTACAGATTTACGTCAGGAGAAGTGAAGCTGACAGCTACGCCGTTGGTACGGGCAGCTATGTACATACCGCGGTCGCCTCTTGCACCGGGCAGATCAACATACCAGCCAGCGGTCATGCCGGTGGGGTCGGCGATGATAACTCGGCCGCGATCCGCCAGAAATGTGAGTTTCATGGGAATATCGGTGTAGAGATTATCAGCCAGGATAGACGCATAAGGTGTGAGGGAAATAGATTTTACAATTTCCATCTTCGTGTTGTTGCTGCTCTTATAAACCTGAGCACTGACACCACGGGGTACCATAGCTACCGAAGGGTTGAGGTCGTAGTTCAACCATAACATCCAGGAATCACCGAATCCCCAGGATTTATTCCCAGTAGCTGAATCGCCAAGAATGTGGAGTCCTACTCCGCCATGTCCGTCTGCACCGCCACCCTCATAACGTATGGTGAATTCATAAACCATCGAACCGTTCTGCGGGACCGCAAGCCAAGCTTTGGCACGTGGTGCTTCTTCATCATTCTGATAGTAGCGATTTCCTGAGAAGCTCCAGTCTCCTTCGGGAGTTCCGACGAGACCATGGTTGTCAGCGAAAACCATGCCGGCCGTCATGGCAATAACGGCGATAAGAATGAGTGTCTTTTTCATGTTGCCTCCAGATGTTCCGGTACTAAAGCCGGTAGTGGCTGTTATTATGCCCCTGTAAAAATGAAAAGGGGGAAAAAAACACTCAGGTTACGGGATTTTTTCATAAATCTGTGTTATTCGACCTCAATTGCCCTTTTTTTGATCATTGCCCCCTATTCGGGAGCATGATAATCTCACGCCCGTGAATACCCAAAAACCCGTAATCCATTTTGCCTTCAACGCAGGTCTGCTGCTTCTCGGAGCGCTTCTTTTTGCTCTGGGATTCCCCAACTTCATTGCCGATTGGGGCTTTGCGCCTTTTGCATGGATCAGCCTTATCCCCGTTGTGATACTCATTCGCCGTATCCCCTGGTGGGCCAGTCCTGTCTGGGGTGCTTTTTACGGTTACATTACCTACGCCCTGTTCAATTTCTGGTTAGCCACCTTCAATCCGGTGAGTTTCGTGCTGGTTCCCACCATTTACGCCGGCTGGTTCTTTATGGTGTTTCCACTGCTCAAACTCGCGGACCGGGCTTTCAGCAAATATGGCTGGCTGGCACAACTTCTTATATGGATTGCCTTCGACGTGGTTCGGTCAAAGGGATTTATCGGATATCCGTATGGAGTTATAGGCTACAGTCAATATGGCTGGCGATCACTGATTGCTATCGCCGATATCTTCGGCGTTATGGGTGTGAGTGTCCTAGTGGCCTATCCGTCCTTCCTTATCGGGGCATACCTGCTGGATTCGGGTTTCGCTTCGGTTGGAAGCAGCTTGAAACCAGCCTCCGGCTGGAAAAAGCCCGGCCGGCGCTGGCTGGTGCCCGCCGGTATCTGGGCTGCTCTGATGCTCACAGCCAATATCTATGGTATCGCCGCCAAGGTGGATTATTCGGAAAGTGAGAAGTGGCGCCCGGCTCTGGTACAGCACAACGTCAATACCTGGCTGTCGGGAATTGATGCCTGGCGCA
>RCND010000505.1_pt1 | contig 22277 bp, 16 predicted proteins | sample 2041351 | NCBI WGS metagenome assembly RCND01 (sample SAMN09708230, study PRJNA481090) | Marine sediment metagenome, whole genome shotgun sequencing project. | biome: marine sediment; feature: ocean; material: sediment; isolation source: Sewage treatment plant 12B marine sediment (STP12B) ... | reverse complement strand
GGTCCTCGCCGCTATTACTGGGCGAGCCGAGCAATTCGATTCTGTGCTTGACAACGAAAACGAGAGTCAATGAGGATCACCAAGTCATTCGCTGAGACCCGTTCCGTTGTTTCCGGCACCGTTGGACTGGTGCCAACGATGGGCTTTCTGCATGAGGGGCACCTATCGCTTATCGAGGCGGCCCGCCGATCATGTGACACTGTTGTCATGTCGCTCTTCGTTAACCCTCTGCAATTCGACAGGGAGGACGATCTGGTCCGATATCCACGTAACGCCGAGCGTGACGTCGATCTCGCCACGGCAGCAGGCGCCGACGTCGTGTTTGCTCCAGAGGTCGACGAGATGTACCCAAACGAGCAACTGACCAGGGTCAACGTCGGGCAACTCAGCGACGAGCTCGAGGGTCCGAATCGGCCTGGTCACTTCGAGGGTGTCGCCACGGTTGTCGCCAAGTTGCTCGCCGGGATTCAACCCGACCGCTCCTTCTTCGGGCGCAAGGATGCGCAGCAGTTGGCGATTGTCCGTCGCATGTCACGTGACCTATCAATGCCTGGCGAGATTGTTGGGGTCCCCATTGTCCGGGAAGCCGATGGGCTGGCTCTGTCGAGTCGCAATGTCTTTCTTTCTGATGATGAGCGACAGGCAGCGTTGGCTCTCAGCCGCGGTCTGCTGCGGGCGGCGGATCTTGTTGCGGAAGGGGAGCGGGTGGCCAGCGAGCTGGCGGGAGTGGTCCACGACGAAGTGGGTGACTCGCTTGAAGTTGAATATGTGTCGCTGGCAGGTCAGGATCTGGTGCAACCGCTCGAGGTGCTCGATCGGCCGGCCTTTCTGGCGTTGGCGGCTTGGTCGGGCAAGACCCGGCTCATCGACAACGTGCACTTTGACGGGGACACTTTCATCGCCGATCGAGGAATTCGACTCACCGAGCGCAGTGTGCTGTACGGGACAGGAGAAATCTGATGCTGCTCACCATCGACATTGGCAATACCCAGACTGCTCTCGGACTACTCGACGGGGACGAGGTTGTCGCCCATTGGCGGCTGACCACCATCGCCGACCAGACGGAAGACGAGCTACGCATCTCGCTCACGGGTCTATTTGGGCTGGAGGGCTACAAGCTCGCCGACATCTCCGGTATTTCGCTCTCGAGCGTCGTTCCCGCTCTTACGGCGGCGTTTCGCACCGTCGGGCATTCGATAACTGCGGGACCTGTTGTTGTGATTGGACCAGGGGTCAAGACGGGTATGCCGATTCTGATCGACAACCCGCGTGAGGTCGGAGCCGACCGGATTGCCAATGCGGTTGCAGCCAGGGATCGTTACGGCACGCCGGTCGTCGTGGTGGACTTTGGCACCTCGACGAACTTCGATGTCGTCAGCGCTGCCGGGGAATACCTTGGGGGCGTAATCTCGCCGGGTCTACACATCGCCACCAAAGCACTCATTTCCGGCACCGCGGCGCTGCGTCGTGTCGAGTACGTGCCGCCTCGCTCACCGATCGGCAAAGGAACAGTCGAGGCGATTCAGAGCGGTGCTTTGTATGGTCATGCTGGTCTTGTTGACGGGATAATGGAGCGGGTTGCCACTGAAATTGGCGGTGAGGTCACCCGGATTGCCACCGGTGGCCTGGCCTCTACCATCGTCCCCCATTGTTCGAGCGTCTCGACCATTGATGAGTTCTTGACGCTTGAAGGACTCCGCATCATCTACGAATTGAACAACACATGAGCGATACCCCTGAGATTGAAGAGCCAAGCCCAGACGGTGGTCTTGCCGACCACCCACTGACCGCACAGCGTCTCGCCAAGCATGAGGCAACCCTCGCCGATGAGGGCTATCCGTATCGCTTTGACCGATCCGCCTATGCAGGCGATCTCCATGAGTCCTATGCGTCTCTGGCACCAGGCGAGGAGACCGAGGATCGAGCTGCGGTCGCCGGACGTCTCATGGCGATGCGCAAGATGGGCAAGCTCATCTTTGCGGTCCTCCAGGACACGACAGGGAAGATCCAGCTGTTTGTCGACAAGCGCACCCTCGGTGACGAAGGGTTTGCCTCGTTTTCCGATCTTGACATCGGAGACTGGGTTGGAGCTGCCGGGGTCGTCATCACTACAAAAAAGGGTGAGGTCAGCGTCCGCATCGATGGCTTTGAACTGCTGTCCAGGGCGTTGCGTCCGCTGCCGGACAAATGGCACGGGCTGCAAGACATCGAAGCCAGGAGTCGGCGTCGCTATGTCGACCTGATGGTGAACGATGATGCCAGGCGGATCGCCCTGGTCAGGGCGAAGATTGTCTCTGAGCTCCGTCGCCAGTTCGAAGCACGGGGCTACATCGAGGTGGAGACACCGGTGCTTCTGAATCAGGCAACGGGTGCTTTGGCCCGACCCTTTCAGACTCATCACAACGCCCTCGAACAAGACATGTATCTGCGTATTGCCACCGAGCTCTATCTGAAGCGTCTTGTCGTTGGCGGGCTAGAGCGTGTATTCGAGATCGGCCGGATCTTCCGCAACGAAGGCGTCGACGCCACTCACAACCCCGAGTTCACGATGTTGGAGTCGTACGAGGCCTTTGCCGACTACCGCGACATCATGGTCATGGTTGAAGAGATGATCGGGGCCTGTGCCCAGGTCGCCGTCGGGACCACCGAGATCACCTATCAGGGTCGTGCTTTGAACTTGGCGCCGCCGTTCCGCCGGGTGCGCATGGTGGACTTGGTTGCGGAAGCCACAGGGGAATCGGTGAGCTTTGATCGACCGATCGAAGAAATGCGTGACCTGGCTCGTCGCCACGGAATAGAGCCGGACGGCATCTGGGGACACGGCAAGATCATCGATCAGCTGTTTGAGGCACTCATCGCCGACAACATCTGGGAGCCAACGTATGTGCTCGATCATCCAAAAGAGGTCTCACCGCTGGCCAGGGAACATCGTGATGATCCGAACCTGACCGAGCGTTACGAGTTGTTTATCGCCGGTGCGGAGTATGCCAATGCCTTCTCGGAGCTGAACGATCCGCTCGACCAGCGCCGTCGTTTTGAGCAGCAGGCTGTCGCCCGTGCGGGAGGCGACGACGAGGCACATCCCATCGACGAGGACTACATCCTCGCTCTTGAGTACGGCCTTCCACCGACCGGTGGCCTTGGCATCGGGGTCGATCGCATCGTCATGCTGCTCACAGACCAGCACCACATTCGCGAGGTCATCCTGTTCCCGACTTTGCGGCCCGAGGGGTAGCCGAGCCGTTCGTGCGTATCTGGGGCCGGAGTGCCGGCGCGGTGTACGCAAGAACAGAGGGCGGATCGGTCTCTGTTAGTTGGTAGCCTCAGGGGAGCGCACGAAAGGCTGTCATGACGGTCACTGCTCCGTACGGATCATGGGAATCGCCGATCACCATCTCGATGCTGACCGAGGCAGGGGTGCCGCTAGGTGGGGTGACGACCGACGGCGGTGATCTGTACTGGACCGAGTCGCGTGCTCTCGAAGGCGGGCGCACCGTGATAGTGCGGCGTGATGGTCACGGCGAGATCTCCGATGTTGTTCCCGAGGGCTTCAATTCTCGAACCAGGGTCCATGAATACGGTGGCGGGTCGTATGCGGCCAAAGACGGAGTTCTCATCTCGAGCGATTTTGTCGACCAGCGCGTCTATCTCCTCGAAGACGGCAATGCCACGCCGATAACACCAGAACCGAGGATCCCAGCAGGCGATCGGTACGCCGATTTTGAGTTCCACGACGATCGCATCATCTGTGTTCGGGAGCGGCACCGTGAAGGCAAGGAAGTAATCAACGCTCTCGTGGCCTTCCCGCTTGATGGTTCCGACAGACCGCGGGTCATCGCAAGGGGACACGACTTCTATTCGTCACCACGGGTCAGCCCCGATGGGACCGCTCTTGCCTGGCTTTCGTGGGACCACCCCCGGATGCCCTGGGACGGCACCGAGCTTTGGGTAGCGGCACTAGCACCTGACGGCTCGATTTCGGAGCCGGAACTCGTCGCCGGGGGAGACGACGAGTCGATATTCCAGCCCGACTGGTCGCCGGCGGGCGTGCTTCATTTCGTCTCCGACAGGACCGGATGGTGGAACCTCTTCCGGGTTGTCGATGGGCATATCGAAGCGCTGCATCTGATGGACGCCGAGTTCGGGGTCCCGCAATGGGTGTTCGGCATGCGTCGCTACGGCTTCCTGCTCAACGACCGTGTCGCGGCTGTCTATGCCGATGGTGGCTTCGATCACGTCGCGATCATCGAAGGTGACACGCTGCAGTCTGTGCAAGTTCCGTACGACTACATCGGGTCAACGGTTGCCACGTGTGGGGATCAGCTGTTTACGACGGCCGGTGGTGGACGTACGTCGGTGGCAGTCGTCCGCATTGACGTCGACACCGAAGCCGTCAAGGTCGTTAAGAACAGCCTCGAGATCGATGTGGATCCTGCGTTGATCAGCTTTCCCGAGGCAATTGAGTTTCCTACAACGAACGATGAGATTGCTCATGCGTTCTACTACCCACCACGCAACCCTGACTTCGTGGCACCGGCGGGCGAGACGCCGCCACTGCTGGTGTTCAGCCACGGTGGGCCGACCGGGTACGCCTCTCCCGAGCTCGACCTGGGTCTCCAGTTCTGGACGTCGCGCGGGTTCGCCGTTGTCGACGTGAACTATCGAGGTTCGAGTGGATACGGCCGCGCCTACCGCAATGCGCTGCGTGAGCAGTGGGGTGTGGTCGATCTAGATGATTGCATCAACGCTGCCTTGTTCCTGGCTGACGCCGGCCACGTCGACGGAGAGCGGATGGCGATCAGGGGCGGTAGTGCCGGCGGCTACACAACCCTGTGTGCGCTTGCCTTTGCGGACGTCTTTGCGGCGGGTGCGTCGTATTACGGCGTAGGCGATCTGGCCGCCCTGGCAATGGATACCCACAAGTTCGAGTCTCGATACCTCGACAGCATGATCGGCCCTTATCCAGAAGCTGCAGATGTGTATGAGGAGCGATCCCCGATCCACAACGTCGATGGGTTCTCTTGTCCGGTGATTTTGCTGCAGGGACTCGACGACAAGGTCGTTCCGCCAAAACAAGCGGAGGAGATCGTTGCCGCCCTCGATGCCAAGGGGATCCCACACGCCTACGTACCGTTTGCCGGCGAGGGGCACGGGTTCCGCAAGGCTGAAAATATCGAACGGGCCCGTGAGGTCGAGTTCTACTTCTACTCGCGGGTATTCGAGTTCGACCCTGCCGATGTCCTTGACCCGGTAGAGATCGCCAACGAAGAGGCGCTGTAAAAGGGGCGACTGCTAGCTTTCTCGGGTCATGAAGTTTCCGACCCGTCTCGCTGCCGTCCTTGTCGTCTTGTCCTTGTTCGCCGCTGCTTGCACCTCGTCCACACAAGATACGACCACAACCGCGGCCCCCCCGACGACGGTTCCGACCACCACGACGACCACGGAGCCACCCGGAGACGAGCTGTATTTGGTCCTGATGTGGCACCAGCACCAACCCCTGTATCCCAAGGACGAAGCCGGTGTGGTCAGCCGTCCGTGGACGCGAGTCCATGCCACCAAGGACTACTACGACATGGCTGCCCTGGTCGCCGACTATCCGGACCTCCACGTGACGTTCAACCTCACGCCGGTGTTGATGCGTCAGCTCGAGGAGTTCAACCAGGGGACCCGGGACATCTACTGGGTGATGACCGAGGTCCCAGCAGACGAGCTCAGCCAGGAGGAGCGAACCTTCATCCTGGACAGGTTCTTTGACACGAACGCAAGCATCGTTGCCCGCTTCCCCCGGTATCAGGAGCTGATCGAGAAACGAGATAGACCCAACAGCTTCAGTACCGGTGAGATCCGAGATCTACAGGTTCTGTTCAACCTCGCTTGGACCGATCCTTCCTTTCTCGCAGTTGAGCCGTTGGCCGGTCTTGTTGAGAAGGGCCGAAATTTCTCAGAAGAAGACAAGCTGACCTTGCTTGCTGAGCACGAACGGATCATCGCTGGCGTGCTGCCGCTGCACCGCGAGCTCTGGGAATCTGGTCAGATAGAGGTGACAACGACCCCGTTGGCTCATCCCATCCTGCCCTTGATTGCCGACACTTCGCTGGCGACGGTTGGCGATCCAACCGGGCTGCAGCCGACGAATCGGTTTCGTCAGCTAACCGACGCTGTCGACCAGGTGGTCTTCGGCCTCGATGAAGCGGAGCGCGTCCTCGGACGTCGCCCGACGGGAATGTGGCCGGGCGAGGGATCGGTGGCGCAACTGGTCATGAACGTCTTCGAATCGAGTGGCGTGAAGTGGGTGGCAACAGGCGAGGATGTTCTGGCCAAGACTCTGGACATCGGCAGCTTCACCAGGGACGACAGTGACCTGGTTCAGGAAGCCGATGTCTTGTACTCGATGTACGAGGCGCAAACCTCTGGCGACGGTGTCGGCATGTTCTTCCGCGACGTTGTGCTTTCGGACCGGATCGGTTTTGAGTACTCCGGTAGCGACCCGAATGTCGCTGCCGACGATTTCATGGCCAGACTCCGCGATATCAACGACGCTCTCGACGCTGCTGCTGTCGCTGGACCCAAGGTGGTCAGCGTGATCGTCGACGGTGAAAACGCATGGGAACACTACGAGAACGACGGTATCGATTTCCTCAATGCGCTCTACAGCAGACTGGTCGATTCAGATTTTGTCCAGACGACCACGCCGAGTGCGCTTCTCGAGCAGTACCCGACGGAGTCCCAGCCGCTGCCCGACGTGTTCCCGGCATCGTGGTTCCAGCCCAATTTCGCAACCTGGATCGGCGAAGAAGAAGAGGCCAGGGCATGGGACTACTTGTACCGCACCCGGGCCGATTTTGGTGTTGCTGAGCGCAGTAACGAACACGACGCTGCCTCAGTTGCAGCTGCCTATGAGACGATGCTCTTTGCAGAGGGTTCAGACTGGTTCTGGTGGTACGGGGCCGATCAAGAATCCGGTGATGATGGCTATTTCGACACCGCTTTCCGCGAGCTGCTTGGACAGGTCTATGACGCCCTCGGTCTGGAGCGACCGGCGTTTGTCGCCATCCCCATCACTCCGCAAGCGACGGTTGAACCCGACCGGGGCATTACGGACCTCGTCAGCATTGAGATCGACAACGACTTGGACACATTGGATTGGAACCAGGGTGGCCGCTACGAGTTTGAGGGTGGCAACCTTGTCGAATCTCTTGACTATGCGTTCGATACCGAGTTCTTGTACCTGCGGACCATCTTTGAGCGTGAAGTGCTGGGAGACGGCAACGTTTCGTTCGATCTCTACCTGGACATCCCCAACGCCTCGCGTCAGTACGGGCTCAGCGACGGGGGATCGGTCCTCGGCTTCCAGGGCACCCACCGGCTGTCGTGGACAGGGCTCGATCCGGTCTCCGTCGTCGGTCTGATCGTGCACAGCGGTCGCGAAGAGGACCAGAACGTGGAGATGGTTGCTGGATTCAATGGGGAAGGGATCGAGCTCGCCATTCCAATAGATTCGCTGCCGGCCATCGAGGTTGGTGATCGAATCACGTTCCGATTTGTGGAGACCAGCGGTGGCCCCGATGGAATCAGCCTGCCTGCCGCAGGACCCGGCTACATCCAGGTGCCCGAGATCGCGAACGTCGAGGCGGTCTTCAGCGCTTCCGACCTCATTGGAGATGACCATGGGCCGGGGTCTTATACCTATCCAAGCGATGGTGTCTTCGGGGCGGGCTCGTATGATCTGACCAATTTCTCTGTCGGTCTATCAGGCGACAACGCCGTGTTCAGTTTCGATGTCGGCGCTCCCATCGGCAACCCGTGGGGGAGTCCGGTTGGGTATTCAACTCAGACGTTCGACATGTACATCGACACTGACCCCGGTGCCGGAACCGGGGCACGGTTGTTGCTGCCGGGCCGCAATGCGGCACTCGAGGGTAGAAACGGCTGGGAATACGCTCTAACTCTCGAGGGGTGGTTCCCGGCGCTCTATCTGGCTGCTGCCGATGGATCCACGGAGGAGACCGAGCCAACATTCAAGGTGATCGCCGACTCGGATGGTCGGGTGACAGCGCGGTTACCCCTTGAGCTGCTCGGGGATGGAGATCCGTCGACCTGGGCCTATGCCGTTGTCGTGATGTCGCAAGAGGGATTTCCATCGGCAGGGGTGCGTCGCATCCGCGATATCGGTCAGGTCGCAGAGCAGTGGTCAGGGGGCGGGGCCCCCGACGATGTGAACCACAGCCGTATCTATGACGTCTTGTATCCCGATACGGGCGTGCAAGAGGAATTGCTGAGTGGGTACGAATCAGCGGCATCACTCGACGGTCTTGGCCCTGACGATTATCCCCAGGTCCCCATGGTGCGCAATCCCGCAACTAGCCCGTGAGTCTTTGGTGGTCTGGCGTCGCTCAGCGCCGTATACGGCGCTGGTGGACGCCAGACTGGGTTAGCGCTGGCTGCGAGCTACTTCGACTCGGTCAAGGAGGTAACGGTCGAGATTGCGGATGATCGGGGTGAGCGCGGTCTCAGGGATTCGGGCCGCCGCCTTCTCCGATGCGCGCATGCGTTCTGTTGCCTCGTCGAGGACACGATCGATGTAGCCACGTTCGGTAACGAGCTCGATCACCCGGTCGATTGCCTGTTGTTCGTATGGCGCCTCGCCCTCGAGGAGCGATCTGATCTCAGCACCGTCGGGGCCGTCGGCGGCGTAGAGCAACGGCAGTGTGAATGTTCCTTCGCCGATATCGCTCCCGGCCGGCTTCCCCAACCAGGCTTCGTCTGCGACAAGATCCAGCACATCGTCGGCCAGCTGGAAGACAAGTCCCATTTCCCATGCCCAATCGCTGATGGCCTCGATCGTGTTCTGGTCGGCACCGCCGGTCATCGCTCCAAGGCGGGCCGAAGTTCTGATCAGGCTTGCGGTCTTGCCACCGATTACGGCGTAATACTCGTCGGGTCCGTGGTCGAGGTCGTTGTCCAGTTGGAGCTCGCGAACCTGCCCCTCGCATAGCGTCGCATAGGTGCGGGCGATTAGCGCAACGGCTTCAGTTCCCAGGGGTGCGGCCACTTCGGAAGCCCTAGCCAAGAGGAAGTCGCCAGCAAGGATGGCCACAGTGTTGGTCCAGTTCTCGTTCACAGAAACCTGGCCACGGCGGGTGTCGGCCTCGTCGATGACGTCGTCGTGATAGAGCGAACCGAGATGAACCAGCTCGACAGCAACACCGGCTTCGACTGGCCCACCGCCGTCGGTGCCACCCAGCTCGGCAGCGACCTGTGCCAGCAGCGGGCGATAGCGTTTGCCGCCGGCAGCCAATCCGTGTTGGGCAATCTTGGTGAGAAAGCTGTCATCTGAGGTGGTGACTTCACGAAGCCGTTGCTCAACGTCGGCCATGCGTCGCCAGACACGATCGATGGGAACTAATTCTTGGAGAATGGGGCTGTCCATATGAGGTGCGATGGTAGTCCACCCAGCGATGGCGGCTCCCGCCAGGCGCTCATCTGGATTCGGTGTCTCTACCGAATACATAGATGAGACAACAACTGTGAAGGGCTCGTGTGACTCATGGAGGCAAATCCGTCACAAAATGTCTTTCAGCGGGATTACGATCGACGATCAAGTTGTTTCACTTATGACAATGAAGCAGTGGCCGATGAAGGAATGTCGGTGACTGTGACGGCCAGGAGCTACTTTTTGGCCGTAGCTATACTCCGCTGGCGCCGGAAAACCGGCTGCCGAAGTTTTGAGGTGAAAAGTGTTTGAACGGTTCACCGACCGGGCCAGGCGAGTCGTTGTACTCGCCCAAGAAGAAGCCCGGCTGCTTAACCATAATTACATAGGGACCGAGCACATCCTGCTGGGACTTATCCACGAGGGCGAGGGTGTAGCTGCCCGCGGTCTTGAAAGCCTTGGGATCAGCCTTGAATCGGTTCGTTCCCAGGTAGTCGAGATCATTGGTCAGGGCTCACAAGCTCCCAGCGGCCATATCCCCTTCACGCCCCGGGCGAAGAAGGTTCTGGAGCTGTCGTTGCGTGAGGCGCTGCAACTCGGTCACAACTACATCGGTACTGAGCACATCTTGCTCGGTCTCATCCGCGAGGGTGAAGGTGTCGCTGCCCAAGTTCTGCAGAAACTCGGTGCGGAGCTGCACAAGGTGCGGCAGACCGTTATCCAGCTGCTTTCGGGTGTCCAAGGTGAGGAGAGTTCCTCGCAAAGTGCTCATCCGGGCGGTTCCGGGCGGGGCAAGAGCAGCGAGAAATCAGCCGGCGGCTCGACCGTTCTCGACCAGTTTGGCCGCAATCTGACTCAGCAGGCCCGCGATCACAAGCTCGACCCGGTAATCGGGCGTTCCAACGAGATCCAACGGGTCATGCAGATTCTGTCTCGTCGTACCAAAAACAACCCTGTGCTCGTTGGTGAGCCAGGCGTCGGAAAGACGGCCATTGTCGAGGGCCTTGCGCAGCGCATCGTTGCCAACGAGGTTCCCGACACGCTCACCAATCGCCAGCTGTACACCCTGGACCTTGGTGCCCTGGTGGCCGGTTCGCGCTACCGCGGCGATTTCGAAGAGCGTCTCAAGAAGGTGCTGAAAGAGATCCGGACTCGTGGCGACATCATCTTGTTCATTGACGAGATTCATACGCTGGTTGGGGCCGGTGCCGCTGAGGGCGCCATCGACGCTGCCAGCATCCTCAAGCCGATGCTGGCTCGTGGCGAGCTGCAGACGGTGGGGGCGACGACTCTCGAGGAGTACCGCAAGTACCTCGAGAAGGACTCTGCGTTGGAGCGTCGTTTTCAGCCCATTCAGGTTGAAGAGCCATCGGTTGCCGACACGATTCGCATTCTCGAAGGCCTTCGGCCCAGCTATGAAGAGCACCACAGGGTTCGCTTCACAGATCAGGCTCTGGTCAATGCCGCCAATCTTGCCGACCGCTACATCGCCGACCGCTTTCTGCCGGATAAGGCAATCGACCTCATCGACGAGGCCGGGAGCCGGATGCGGCTGCGTCGTGGCCATCTGCCCGCTGAGGTGCAAGAGATTGACGACGAGATCTCGAAGCTGCGCTCCGACAAGCGTGATGCAGTTCGGGCCCAGCAGTACGAACGCGCTGCCCAGCTGCGTGACAAAGAACGTGGCCTGATCACCGACCGCACTGAGAAGGAGCAGGAAGCCGTCGCCGCCGGTGCGGACTACACATCCGTGATCGACGACGAGGAAATCGCACAGGTTCTTGCGCAGTGGACCGGAATCCCTGTCCATCGTCTTACGGAAGAGGAGACTTCGCGTCTGCTCAACATGGAAGACGAGCTGCACAAGAGGATCGTTGGTCAGAGCGGCGCAATCGAGGCTGTTTCCAGGGCTATCCGCCGTACTCGAGCGGGTCTCAAGGATCCGAAGCGTCCGGCTGGTTCGTTTATCTTCCTCGGCCCATCTGGTGTTGGAAAGACCGAGTCGGCCAAGGCGCTTGCTGAGTTCCTATTTGGCGATGAAGACTCGCTGATTCAGATCGACATGTCCGAGTACATGGAAAAGCATGCGGTCAGCCGTCTCGTCGGCTCGCCTCCCGGTTACGTCGGATACGACGAGGGCGGCCAGCTCACCGAGGCAGTACGCCGCAAGCCATTCTCAGTCGTCCTTTTTGACGAGATTGAGAAGGCCCACCCCGATGTCTTCAACATTCTGTTGCAGATCCTCGAGGACGGTCGTCTCACGGATTCGCAAGGGCGTTCTGTCGACTTCAAGAACACCGTGATCATCATGACCTCGAACTTGGGTACCAAAGACCTGCGCAAGCAGTCGATCGGGTTCAGCCCTGGTGGTGACGACGTCAACTACGAACAGATGAAGGAAAAGGTAACCGAGGCGCTGAAGGTTCACTTCCGCCCCGAGTTCCTCAACCGCATCGATGATGTGATCGTGTTCCACGAGTTGAGCATGGATGAGGTCAAGCAGATCGTTGACTTCTTCCTACGTCGTGTTCGTGACCAACTCGAGTCACAGGCTCTGGATCTCGCCCTCACCGAGGACGCCAAGGATCTGATGGCAAAGACAGGCTACGACCCGCAGTTGGGAGCCAGGCCTCTGCGCCGGGCGATCCAGCGCATGCTCGAGGACCCGCTTTCGGAGAAGGTGCTCTACAAGGAGTTCCCCGCCGGAGCAACGATTCTTGTCGATGTCGACACAGAAGACCCAGAGCGGCTTTCCTTCACCTCGGTGGAGACACCGGACCAGCCACCACTCGAAATGGCTGACGAGGTCGAATAGCCGTCACAGGGTTCACTTGTGGTGTCTGCCATAGTGCTTCTATGAGTTATCCAGACGCGCCCCAAGGTTTGCCGCCCACGCAACACATACCGGCTGATCAGGTCATCAAGCAGCTGTCTGACTTCGGCCATGACCGCATCGATGGGCTGAGCGTTTTCAAGATCCTGGTGCTGGCAACGATGGGCGGTGCCTTCATCACGGTCGGAGCGCTGTTCTCGATTCTGTTGGGTGCCGGGTTTGAGTCTCCAGGGGCACGGCTCATGGTTGAGGGCTTTGGCTTCAGCGTCGGGTTCTTCTTCGTTGTTCTCTCGGAGGCGGCTTTGTCCACCGAGGCGAACGTGGTGATGCCGGCGACGTTGCTCGAAGGTGCATCGTCGGCGCGGCGGGGCCTGCGGTTCTGGTCGCTGGCGTTGCTAGGCAACCTGATTGGTGCGGTCACCATCGGTTGGCTTATCGCTATCGCCCACCCGCCGACCGGAGAGGTTGAGTCGCTACTGGCAGAGGTCGTCGACACCAAGATGTCCTTTCGGGTCATTGGCGGTGTTGAGGGCTGGTCCAAGCTGATCCTGTCCGGGATCTTGGCCAATTGGCTGGTGGGGATGGCTGCATTCTTTGCCACGATGGGTCGAACGATCATCGGGAAATACATCCCTGTGTTCTTGGCGGTGTCGATGTTCGTTGCGGCGGGGTTCCAGCACTCGCCGGCGAACATGGGTTATTTCTCGCTCTCGATGGCGAGCGGGGGCGGGCCGGGATGGGGACCGGCGATATTCTGGGATCTTCTACCCGTTGGTATCGGAAATGTTATTGGGGGCACCTTGCTGGTAGCGCTCCCGTTCTGGTTGGTCTTCGGGCGGGATAGGTAGCTGTCTCTGTCGTATAGCCGACAATGACGCATTAACGTCAATCTGCACTGGTTCAAGACGAAGTCACCATCACAGCACAGGAGTGGACACCATGACCTCAATTGACACGACATACGATGTTCTCGTTGTAGGCGGGGGACCGGCTGGCGAGAATGCAGCAGACATCGCCGCTCGCGGCGGACTGCGTGTAGCAGTGATTGAACGTGAGCTGGTCGGTGGCGAATGTTCCTACTGGGACTGCATGCCGTCAAAGGCGTTGCTCCGACCAGGTGAGGCGCTGGAAGCTCTGCAGCGGGTGCCAGGGGCCAAGGAAGCGGCCACAGGGTCGATTGATGTCGAAGCGGCGTTGGCACGGCGTGATGCGATGTCGGCCAACTGGGATGACGCGGGCCAGGTCTCCTGGCTTGAGAGTGTTGGAGTCGATCTGATCCGGGGGCACGGACAACTCGTTGGAGAACGCCAGGTTGCGGTCACCGCCGAGGACGGTTCGGTGACAAGTTATCAAGCCAACAAGGCGGTCGTTGTTTCAACCGGCTCCACAGCCGCCTGGCCGCCGATTCCCGGACTCTCTGAGATCGCCACCTGGGATAGCCGCGCCGTGACTACCGCCAAGGAGGTTCCGAATCGTCTTCTCGTAATCGGCGGCGGTGTGGTTGCAGTTGAGATGGCCCAAGCGTGGAAGTGGCTGGGAGCCGAAGAGGTGACGATCGTCGAACTCGCCGACCAGCTGTTGCCCCGTGAGGAGCCCTTCGTTGGTGAGGAACTCAAGGCGGCCCTGGTGCGGATGGGGGTAACGGTGCACACGGGGGCGGCAACGAGCAGCCTGGCGCGGACGGCGGCCGACACGCCGGTTACGGCCACCGTCACCCTTGCAGATGGTGAGGTTGTGTCCATCGAGGCCGATGAGATCCTCGTCGCCACCGGGCGCTGGCCAAATACCAAAACGCTTGGAATCGAGACGGTTGGCCTGGAACCAGGTCGGTACATTGAGGTCGACGATCAGCTGCGCGCCACCGGTGTCGATGGCGGCTGGCTGTATGCAGTTGGCGATGTGAACGGTCGTTCGTTGCTCACCCACACCGGCAAGTACCAAGCACGGATCGCCGGCGCTCACATCGCCGGTCTGGAGACATCCGCCTATGGAGATCGCAAGGCTACCCCTCGTGTGGTTTTCACCAGCCCCGAGATCGCTGCGGTCGGACTGACCGAGCAAGCAGCGCGAGAGAGTGGCCTCGACGTGCACACCGTGGAGTACGACATCGGCCACGTCGCCGCCGCCGCAACCCTTGGCAAGGGCTACCGCGGCACGACCAAACTCGTCATCGATGCGTCACGAGACATCATCGTGGGAGCGACATTCGTCGGGCCCCGCGTCGGTGAGATGTTGCATGCGGCGACGATTGCGATCGTCGGTGAGGTTCCTCTGTCGACCCTGTGGCATGCGGTTCCGGCGTTCCCGACCCTCAGTGAGGTTTGGCTACGTCTGCTCGAGCAATATCGCGACGACACGGGTCGGGTGTTTGCCTAGGCGGTGAACCCTGACAGCGAGTCTCGGTTCCCGCCGTTTTGGGGCGAGCTAGCGATGAGGCGGTGCTCGGGGATTATCAGGCTCCGGCGCATGGTGTGCGCCCCGGGTTCGATACCCAGCACCGAACCTTCCGGCACCTCCATCCAGTCCTCATCTGTGATCGGCTCCGAAGCGACAACAGCGGCCTGGTACGACTCGTCTGCGGTTGGGCAATGTGACGTGCCACATACCGCACAGTCGCGCACACCCCTGCGGAATGGTCGATTGGAGAAGCGCTTGTTCTAGCTGTTGGTTCCGAAGAACCTGACTTCGGCGACGACCAGTTCGTTGAAGGCAATCTCACCGCTAAGCGCCTGCGATGGATAGTCGCTCAGGATCTCGATAGTCAGCAAGGTTGTTTCGATGCTGGCGATGTCGATCTTTTGCGGCCCACCAGCTTCGTTGTCCAGATTCTTGCGGATGGAGACACCGGGCAGGTCGTCAACCGTGATCTCATAGCCGTTGATCCGGTAGTTGCGCAGAAAACGGTTTTGTTCGGCGATGTTGTAGATCTCGATGTACTCGATCTGCACCGGCTGGGCCCAGCGGAACTCCAATACCAGCGGGGTGGCATCGTGGCTGGCTTGCCATTCGGATTCGAGATCTCCGTCGATCAGATTGGAATCACCAAAGCTGGCGGCGATCTCCGAGCTGGCGTTGACCTCCGTTGGAGTGATCTCTACTCGCGCCGGAGCAACTGTCGTCGTTGTTTCCGCGGTGGTCGTTGTCTCTGCGGTGTCGCCGCCCCCGCGAAACACGTTAACGAGCAGAGCAATCAGTGCGACAAGCAAGACGGCGGCGGCAAGCACACTGAGCGCTCGACCGCCTGGTGTGGAACGCACCATCGGAGCGGGTGCAACCGGGAGTGGTTCTTTGGTGAGACGGGCTCCGCACTGTTCGCAGTGGCGGTTGTATGCAGGGTTGTACGCACCGCATGAAGGACACGACGCCTGTTCAACCGGAGCGGTAGCTGTACTTGCCGGTTCCTGCTTCGGCGGAGGTGGGGGCGGCTCAGTCCCCGGAGGTGGTGGTCCGTCCTCGAGCTCGAACGGCTCGAACAGATCGTCGAATGGGTCCTTGTCTTTCGCCACGTCTTGTCTCCGTCAGTCGGTCCGCCCGGGCTATTGTGCCACGGATGGTTGTGATTAGTGCGGTACGTGAGGCTGAAGCTTGGTCAGGCACCAGTATTGGGCTTGGCATTGTCCTCTTGATAGTGGCTGTTGCTCTGCTCATATGGCAGGTGCGGCGGTTTCTTCGTGGGCCATAGCAAGAGTCAGAATGTGTCGGGGGGGGACCGTAGGTTGAGGCCATGACTAGCAAATCTCGCAAACGCCAAGCTGCCCAGACTTCATACCGGTGTGGTGAATGTGGCTTCACGACAGGCAAGTGGATGGGCTTCTGCCCGCAGTGCCGCACCGAAGGATCGCTCACTGAATCGGTCGCTTCATCGGGGCTTTCTTCCAAAACCCAGGTTCTTCGCGATGTTGCCGTGAGTGACAAACCGCGGACGCCGACCGGCATCGCTGAGGTTGATAGGGTGCTCGGCGGTGGCCTAGTTGCCGGCTCAGTTGTTCTCATCGGTGGGGAGCCGGGCGTTGGCAAGTCGACGTTGCTGCTGCAATTGGCCGCCAAGATCGCCGCCGAGGGTTCGGTGCTTCTGGCTTCTGCGGAGGAGTCAGCGTCCCAGGTTGCGCTGCGGGCGACACGTCTCGGCATAGATGTACCCGGTCTCAGAGTTGTTTCTGATGGTCGGGTTGAAGCCGTCCTTGGGGCGAGTCTTGATCACCGACCCGATCTGCTCATCATTGATTCCATTCAAACCGTCACCACAGATGATGCCGAGGGAAGCGCCGGAGGGGTCGTGCAGGTGCGTGAGTCGGCGGCACGATTCATCGACTTTGCCAAACGGACGGGAACCGTGGTGGCGTTGGTGGGCCACGTAACAAAGGAAGGTTCGATCGCAGGACCAAAGACCCTCGAGCACATGGTTGATGTTGTCATGTACCTCGAAGGTGAGGGTGACGGTGGGTTGCGGCTGCTGCGTTCGCTGAAGAACCGCTATGGATCCGTCAACCAGGTCGGTGTGTTCACCATGGGCGACGTTGGTCTTGATGAGGTGCCCGACCCATCTGGAGTGCTTATTGAGGCACACCGCATCGGATCATCGGGAACTGTTCTGTTTCCCATGGTGGAAGGGCGCCGCTCGATGTTGTGCGAGGTGCAGGCACTCGTTGTACCAACCGTGCTCCCGCAACCACGGCGCAGCGTCAAGGGACTGGATGGCGCCAGAGTTCACCAGCTGCTGGCGGTCTTGGAGCGTCACGCCGGAATTCAGCTCGGGAAAGCGGACGTTCACGTCAACGTTGTGGGAGGGGTGCGGTTGAAGGACCCGGCGGTCGATCTTGCGGTGGCTCTTGCCATCGTTTCGTCCGTCTTGGATCGGCCGTTGCCGCTGACAGCTGCTTGGGGAGAGATCGGTCTAACCGGCGAGATACGAAGCGCGGCACACGGTGATCGCCGTCAGGAGGAGGCCAGCCGGTTCGAACCAGAACTCTTGATCAGGCCTGGCAACGGTGGACTCAAGACTCTGCAGGAAGCGCTGGCGATGGCGGGATTGGCCGGGGAGCGCCGCTGATCGGCTGCAGCCGCCCACATACAACGCAGCCGCAGGTTTTTCCGCTAGCCTCGCCTCATGGTTTCCCGTACGTCCGACTCCTATGAGGTTCTGCGCCGGTTCGCTCCGGGTACCGCGTTGCGCATCGCCGTTGAATTGATCCACGCCCAAGGCACCGGAGCTCTGATCGTTATTGGTGCTGGTGCGAAACTCGAGGCGTTGTCGAGTGGGGGGTTCCATCTCCACGACACAACCTTCACCGCACAACGTATCGCCGAGCTGGCCAAGATGGATGGCGGGATCGTCGTCGATGATGAGAAGGGATCCATCACCAGAGCCAATGTCCACTTCATTCCGGACCCGACGATCGAAACCAACGAGACCGGAACTCGGTTCCGAACCGCAGAGCGAATGGCTATTCAGACCGGCAACGATGTCCTCGCCGTCAGTGAAGAGGGTTGGCGTACCGCAATCGTCTATCGGCATGGCCATCGCTACGAATTGGCCCGTCCCTCCGATCTTCTTGCCAGTGCCAACAACTCGCTGAATTCGTTGGAGCGGCTGCGGCGGCGGTTGCAGTCGGCAGATGATCGTCTCACTCGGGCCGAGGTCGACGACGTCGTCGGGACCCGTGACGTACTTGTGGTGCTGGCCCGGGCAGCCTTGGTGAAGAGAATGTATGACGAGATCGAGCGCACGCTCGTTGCTCTTGGTGGCGAGGCAGAACTCATCAGCATTCAGGCCAGAGACTTGGTGGAGGGGGTTGACGACCTCGCCGAGAACGTGTTTGCCGACTATCGAAAACGCAGCGGAAAGAAATCGGTCTTCGACAGGCTTTCAGTGGTCCCTACGGACGAGCTGCACGATCTGTCGCGCTTGTCGGCAGCGCTGGGTTTTGCCGACGAAGAAGAAGGCATGGAGCCGCGAGGCCTGCGCGCACTAACGCGGGTGCCCCGTGTTCCAGATTCGGTGCGCCAAGCACTGGTTGGCCACTTCAAGGGTTTCCAGAGGCTGTTGCACGCCAGTGTTTCCGATTTCGAGAAGGTGGAAGGCGTCGGTCGGGCCCGGGCTCAGCAGCTGCGACGCTTCTTCGATCGTATGATCGACTTGGGCGAGGCCTAGGCCCGCGATTGGCATAACCGGGCCGCTGCTGCCCAAAGCGATTCCACATCCAGTTACAATGCGCGATCTAGCAACAACCCGGACAGAGTGTGACGAACAAAAAGACGACCGCAGCCAAAAAGGCTCCCGCCAAGAAAGCGGCGGCAAAGACCGCGGCGGCCAAGAAGGCGGTTTCCGCCAAGAAGGCGACCGCCTCCAAGTCGGTTTCCGCCAAGAAGGCGCCGGCCAAGAAAGCTCCAGCCAAGAAGGCGACCGCCTCCAAGTCGGTTTCCGCCAAGAAGGCCCCCGCCAAGAAGGCGACCGCCTCCAAGTCGGTTTCCGTCAAGAAGGCGGCGGCCAAGACCGCTGCGGCAAAGAAGGCTCCCGCAAAGAAGGCTCCAGCCAAGAAGGCGACCGCCTCCAAGTCGGCTCCCGCAAAGAAGGCGCCAGCGAAGAAGGCTCCCGCAAAAAGGGGCCCAGCGAAGACAGCGGCCGCAAAGCGGGCACCGATCAGGACTGCTGCGAGCAAGAAGGCCGAAGCCGCAAAGCCAGCCCCGCGGCGAGCCAAGAAGATCGTGAGCCCATTTTCCGTAGGTGATTATGTTGTCTATCCCCACCATGGGGCGGCAACAATCATCAAGCGCGAGAAGATCGACTTCGCAGGCGAGAAGCACGAGTACTTCGTTCTTGAGATTGCGACCGACCAGCTGACGGTCCGCGTACCAGTCGGTAAGGCGCTTGACCTCGGGGTCCGACCGGTTATCTCTCAGAACAAAGCGCGGCAGGTTTTCAGAACCTTCAAAGACGAGCCGCAAGAGGCAGGCAAGAACTGGAGCCGTTGGTACAAGCTGCTCACCGAGAAAATCAACAGCGGTGACATCTTCCAGGTTGCCGAAGTAGTGCGTGACTTGACCTATGCCCAGCAGATAAAGGGCATCTCGCCGGCTCTGAAGCGGATGCTCGCCAAGGCTCGTCTCATCATCATCTCCGAATTGCGATTTGCCCTAGACCTCGACGAGGAGGAGGCGGTCAAGAGACTTGACCGTGCGCTTCCCAAGGTCGAGATTCCCGAGGACGAGTGAGCGTTCCCCCCGACTCCGCGTCCATTTGGGCCATTCTGGTTGCCGGCGGCGCTGGGCTGCGCTTTGGCGGCCCGAAGCACTCGATGGAGTTGCAGGGCAAACCGCTGTGGTCGTGGGGCAGAGACATGTTGGTCGACGCTGGGGTCAGCCATGTTGTCGTCGTTGGACCGGTTCCCGGCGGCATTCCCGGCGGCAACCGGCGTCGTGATTCGGTCGCGGCGGGTCTTGCCGAGGTTCCCGATGATGTGGACTTTGTCATTGTTCACGATGCTGCCAGGCCATTCGCCACCAAAGACATGGTCAAATCAATCATCGACACGCTGCTGGCCCGAGATGTCGATGGCGTCGTCCCCGCGGTGCCTGTTCGAGACACGCTCAAGGAAGTGGATGACAACGACATCGTCTCCGCCACCGTCCCCCGTGACCACCTGGTTGCGGTACAGACCCCGCAAGGATTCGCTGCCACCCCGCTACGAGCGGCTCATGCGGCCCTCGAAGGCAGCTACACCGACGATGCCGGAATGATCGAGGACAACGGGGGACGGGTTGTGGTGATTCCCGGCGATCCACGCAACATGAAGGTGACTTTCCCTGAAGACCTCTTTGTGGTCAGAGCTCTTGCCGAAATCGAAGGCAGCGAGTGAGAACAGGCTGGGGCTTTGACGCCCACCGCATTGGGCCCGACGGGCCGATGCGAATCGGGGGAGTAGTTGTCTCCGAGACTCGCGGTCTCATTGGAACGAGCGATGCTGATGTCGCTCTACATGCAGCGGCCGACGCGATTTTGGGTGCCGCCGCCCTCGGCGATCTGGGAACCCACTTTCCGTCGAGCGACTCCCGATGGCACGACGCCGATTCCAGCGACCTGCTGCGGCGCGTTGTCGAGATGGTCGCCGCTGCTGGGTTGAGCGTCGACTCGATCGATGTCACTGTGATTGCAGAGTCGGTACGGATTGCTCCACACCGCGACGCAATGCGAAGCCACCTCGCCGCGATCTTGGATGCACCGCTCGACAGAGTCTCGGTCAAGGCAACATCCACCGACGGCATGGGATACCTCGGGCGCGACGAAGGCGTGGCTGCAACAGCCGTCACCGTCCTCCGCTAAGTCACCCAGGGTCGGCTGCCGCGATGACTCGGAGGGTCGCACCTGGGTCGTTTGAGATAATCCCGTCGACCCCTGCTGCCGCCAGAATGGCGATGTCGGCTGGGTCGTCGGCTGTCCACACGATGATGCCGAGACCGGCGGCGCGGGCGGTGGTCACCAGCCGTGCTGCCTCGGGGACGACGTCGGAAACATGGGGTGCGATCCAGCTATGCCCGGCTGCAGCGATCTCAGCAACTCCCTTGGCAAGGTCGAAACCGACGTCGACGAGTTGTGCGGTGCGGAGGGTGTCGTCAGCCAAGCGTGCGGCGGCAACTGTGTCCGGGTTGAACGAACTAACGACGACACGATCGTGGAGGTCATGCTGGGTGACCCAGCGGGCTACCACCGCTGCCATCTCGTGGGTTGGGTCGTAATCCGCATCCATTGGAGAGTTCTTGATCTCGACATTGATGACCAGGTCGCCGAGTGCGTCGAGAGCCTCGTCCAGAGTTGGGATCTCGGGGTGCTTGTCTCGAATGGTTGCCTGATCGTGGTAGATGAGCGGCCCCATCTCTCCAACATCGGCATCGTGGTTGAGCATGACGGCCCCATCGGCGGTGAATCGGACGTCGAGCTCGACCCCATCGGCTCCGTGGGCCACGGCGATCTCGAACGCCTCGATGGTGTTGTCACCGGCGTGAGCTGATGCGCCGCGGTGGCCGAACACAAGTGGCCGGCCCAGTTCATCTGAAGTGATCACGAGATCCCTTTCGATCGGTTTCAACAACGGTACCCGAGCGCTGATACCATCATCGGCCATGCGAATCTTCAATACTCTGGGACGGACCCTCCAAGACTTCGAACCGCGTGAGCCTGGCAAGGTCTCGATGTACGTCTGTGGAGCAACGGTCCAGTCACGGCCACATGTTGGTCACGGCCGCTACGCCGTGGTCTTTGATGTTGTGCGCCGCTACTTCGAGTGGCTTGGCTATGAGGTCACCTACGTTGAAAACATCACCGACGTGGACGACAAGATCATCAATGCCGCCAACGAGATGGGTATCACGATCGAGGAAGTCGTTGATATCGCAGGGTCTGCCTTCAAGTCAGCTTTCGAGTCGTTGAACGTTCGTGTCCCTGACATTCAGCCGCGTGCCACGGCCCATATCCCCGAGATGATCGAGATGATCGAGGAACTCATCGCACGGGACCATGCGTACCCGGCTGACGGCGACGTGTACTTCAGCGTGCGCAGTTTCCCCGGCTACGGGAAGCTGTCCGGGCGCAACATCGATGAACTCATTAGCGGAGAGAGGATCGAACCGGGCGAAGCCAAGCGAGATCCTCTCGACTTTGCTGTGTGGAAAGGCGCCAAGCCGGGTGAGCCAAGCTGGGATTCGCCGTGGGGACCGGGGCGCCCCGGATGGCACATCGAGTGCTCGGCGATGGCGAACAAGTATCTGGGCGATGGCTTTGACATCCACGGTGGTGGCCACGACCTGGTGTTTCCCCATCACGAGAATGAGATCGCCCAGGCGGAGGCTGCAGGTCATGTTCCGTTCGCCCGCTATTGGATGCACAACGGATTGCTGAACTTGTCCGGTGAGAAGATGTCGAAGTCGACGGGGCACGTCATTGACCTCGTCGAGGGCATCGAGAAGTACACCCCGGGGGCGGTGCGTCTCTTCTATCTACGTACTCACTACCGCAAG
>RCND010000503.1_pt1 | contig 22316 bp, 19 predicted proteins | sample 2041351 | NCBI WGS metagenome assembly RCND01 (sample SAMN09708230, study PRJNA481090) | Marine sediment metagenome, whole genome shotgun sequencing project. | biome: marine sediment; feature: ocean; material: sediment; isolation source: Sewage treatment plant 12B marine sediment (STP12B) ... | reverse complement strand
AAATCTAATCCTGCACTACCACCAGCTCCGGAGCCAATTCGTATTCCGCAATCGGTTTGTACGGCATTCGGGTTTATGGAGGATGCATTTGGTCCTGTAGTAGCATTAGTCAATGGTACTGTGTCAAAATCGAACCGAGAGACTACTGGGTTTGGCACTCCATTGTCACATACTTGATATTCAAAACTATCCAGACCTACAAAACCTGTATTTGGAGTATAGGTAAAACTTCCATTGTTAGAAATGGAAACGATACCGTTCGTTGGCGCTGTTACAGGATTAGGCCTAACGCTTAAAATAGTTCCAAGATTTACATCGGTATCATTGGATAAAAGGCCATTTATAGCGTTAATGTTTAATTGACGGTTAAGCCTTCCTGAATAGGTGTCATCCACAGCTAGAGGAGCCACTTTTTGGGCATAAAGCTGAGCGTTTACAAAAAGACAAAGTAAAAATAACGTAAGAATACCACACGTATTTTTTGTTATTGTTGCACGCATCTTGCTAAGGTAAAGTAGGAGCACAACTTTAGAGCAAATAATGTTGTGTAATAGGATATAACAATGGTAAACAGTTGAATTAATGATTTTTTAGTAGCTTCATTGTACTAATAATCAGCTTTCTGTAAACTAAGCTATTGGTTGATTAGCCAGTATAAATTATAAAAGAGAAATAACATACTTCGTTTTTTGCTAACCTCGGGATCTTCCGTTTTTATGTTATCAGTATTCCTTTTAAGTTCGAAGCGGGTAAGTTCCTTAAATCTAAGTTTTATATTTCCTACCTACCCTTTATACTATTTTCTAAGTTGGTTAAAACTTTGGTTTTATTTAACCAAAGCCGTTTAGGCTTTAATTACTTTTGTGGCATATACCGAAAGTTTCATACTATCGCTTGTGTAGTATTTGGTTTATAAAACAGGAATATTGTTACAGTAACCGTGCATTGATAAGGTAAAAATATTCTTATTTTCGAAGTTGAATAAAAAACGATGAATAAACAAAAATGGCTATTGGCAGCTTATTTCGTATTGATATTAGGTTGTCTCAGCAGTTGCGAAATGAAAAACACTCAAAAAACATATACGCTTTTCGTTGGAACATACACTGATGGCGATAGTGAGGGCATTTATCGCTACACATTTAACACTGTGACCGGTAAACTAACGGATAAGGCATTAGCTGCTACTGGGAATAATCCTTCTTTTCTGAAAATAGCGCCAAATAAAGAATATGTATACGCGGTAAACGAAACGGATACATATGAAGATGGTAGTGGTGCGGTAACCGCATATAAAATTGATGATGGTACTTTGGTGGCCTTCGATACGGTTTCCAGTTTTGGAGCCCATCCGTGCCATATTGGTATTTCTGAAGACGGCACTATGGTTGCTGTTTCAAATTATACAGGTGGTAACATAAGCGTTTTTAAAGTCGATTCAGAAGGCAGATTGGTAGATCCTCAACTCTTAGATCATACTCTTTTAGATAGTACGAAGGTCTCCCATGCTCATTCCGCCCTCTTTTCACAAGACAAGCTTTTTGTTGCGGATTTAGGGTTGGATGTGGTTAATGCTTATAGTTTATCAAACGGAAAAGTGGAAATTAAAAAACCACAAGTGCTTAAAATGCCAGAAAAAACAGGGCCTAGACATTTTGTTTTTGGGAATGAGGACACTTTTATGTATGTTATAAATGAGTTGAATTCGACCATTTCGGTCTTTCAAAAAGGTGCTGATTCTTATGCGTTGGTGGAAACAAAATCTACCTTGGCATCTGATTTTAAAGGGGATAGTTATTGTGCTGATATTCGGTTGTCTTCGGACGGTAAATATCTTTATGGTTCCAACAGGGGGGAGAATACTATTGTGATTTTTAATGTGGATAATTCAACCGGTAAACTGTCCCTGGTGGGCAGGGAATCTGTACGAGGAGATTGGCCTCGAAATTTTAACTTGGACCCAAGCGGTAACTTTTTATTGGTTGCCAACCAGCGTAGCAATAATATTACGGTCTATAAACGCGATAAAGAAAACGGGACTTTAGCTTTTGCCTACGAACTTGCCCTCCCAAGCCCTGTTTGTTTGGAGTTTTTGGAGTAATTGGTTTTGCACTTGGATTTTAGTATAATTCTCTATAGGATTAATCTACAGGGTCATTAATCTAGGGTGTTAAAAAAGGCCACAGATCTTCGTTCTGTATACGTAACATTTTTAGCGCCATGGAAACCAACATGGCCTCCGTACTTAGGAATTTCTAAATAGATTTGATTACTATATTTTGCTTCCGCTATCGGGTAGCAGGCTTCGCCAAGAAAGGAGTCATTCTGTGCATTTATAATTAATGAAGGTATGGTTATCTGTTTTAGGAATTGGCGGCAACTGCACTTGGTGTAATAGTCCATAGCATTATTGAAACCATGCGCCTTACTGGTATAGATATCGTCAAAATCCTTTAAGGTTTTAATTTTTTCGATTTCCATATTGGATATTTGTGATGGAAATAGTTTTTGTTTGGTTTTTAGTTTTTCGATAAGGTTTTTTTTAAATCGCGCAGCATAAGCCACATTCTTTACGGATAGTAATTGTTGTAAGGAATCTGCCAATTGGCAAGGTACCGAAACTGCAACGGCACCTTTAAGTTCCGCAGGTAAGATATTGCCTTCTCCAAGGTATTTTAGTAGCAGGTTTCCTCCAAGGCTAAATCCCTTTAGGTACATAGAAGAGTACGATTTGTGTTGTAAAATATGGTCAAGAACTGCTTTTAAATCTTCCGTTGCTCCAGAATGGTAGGAACGGTATGTAGTATTTGGTTCTCCACTGCATCCTCTAAGGTTAATAGCGCAAACATCATAACCATACTTGGTTAAAGCTAATGCACTCCCTTGGATATAGGTGCGCTGTGCATTACCTTCCAAGCCGTGCAATAGTACTGCTACTTTCTGCGAAGGATTGGAAGCATAGCTCCAATCTAAATCTAAAAAATCATTATCGGGGAGTGAGATTCTTTCCCGTTCTTGCACAAGATTTTTTATCTCTCGTAATAGCCCAGCATATATGGTAGATAAATGACCGTTTTTAAAAAAGTATGGTGGATTGTAATTGGAACTGACAAGAGGCATTTCAATACTTATTTTTGAAAATTTATTACCTTAAAAGTAAGGAGTTTTCACCTTCCGTTCTTTTAGTATTTTACAATATAATCGAAACTTGAAATCAAGTTTGTTATTTTGGATAGGTCTCTAGAAGTTTAGTTTGCTCTTCAATGGCCGTCTTAAACTCTGTCTTTAAGCTATCTACAAGTTCTGAAACAGGAAGACTGTTGTTTATAAGTGCGGAGCCCTGACCAGCAGACCAGATGGTTTTCCAAGCTTTGGCCTCAGTATCCAATTCTTTTCCAAAATCAATTTTTTTATCCTTTTTAAGATCTTCTTCCGTAATACCTGCAGCTTTGAGGCTTGCTCCCAAGAAATTGGCGTGTACTCCAGATATGGAAGCTGTGTAAACTACGTCGCTAGCACCGGCATCTATAATCATTTTACGATATTCTGAGGTGGCTTTGCTCTCCTCAGTATTTATAAAACGAGTTCCCATATAAGCTAAATCAGCCCCCATTTGTAAGGCCGATGCTATATCCCGACCGGTGCTAATACAACCAGATAGAATAATTGTTTTATGAAAGAATTTTTTGATTTCCGCTACCAAAGTCATCGGGTTTATAGTACCTGCATGTCCTCCTGCTCCTGCAGCAACCAGAATGAGCCCGTCTACTCCAGCCTCAGCAGCTTTTTCCGCATGTCTTTTTTTGATGATATCATGAAAAACGACGCCGCCATAACTATGAATGGTATCCACAACCTTGGATACCGCACCTAAAGATGTTATAATAACAGGTACTTTGTGTTTTACACAAAGTTTTACGTCCGCTTCTAGCCGTGGATTGGTGGGATGCACAATTAGGTTTACTCCAAATGGTGCTGCTTTTTCTCCTGTTTTCTCTTCAAACTTCTGAAGTTCTGTTTTTATTTCAACTAACCATTCCTCAAAACCTTCACTAGTGCGTTGGTTAAGTGCTGGAAAGGTTCCAACGATTCCGTTCTTGCAACACTCGATAACTAGTTTAGGTCCTGATATTAAAAACATAGGAGCCGCAATAGCGGGTAAAGAGAGTTCTTTTATGAATGATGGTTTTGTGGACATAGTTTTGTTATTTAATATTGAAAGTCAAGAAAAAAATAAACCGCTTCTATACCAAAACTATGCTATTTTTATTAGGTATTATGCATGCATAGCAAAAAAATAAGGTAATGTGCCTTTGGAATTTGAAATTAGCTGGAGTGCTGTTGATGGCAATCACCATTTAGCGAACTGATACTATCGGAACTATCATGGACCATACCCGTATGATGGTTTTATGGGAAATGGTTTTTGATTAAAAAACCTTTTTGAAACAAGAATTAAGCCCTTTAGTTTTCTATAGTCTTGAGTAAAGAGATTCTGTTTTTTAAGTCATTTGAAGACATGGGAAAAGCGATAGGTTTCTTATGCTTACCAAAAAAGTATCTGAATATAGTTTCTACTATTCATACATAAAGATACCGATGTGATGTGGAGTCATTTAGAGAAAACCAAACAAGCGTTTCTAGATTAACCTACTTGCTTTTTAACCTTAGATTTTTTACTAGCTAAGTAGACCCCTAACAGTACTAAGCAAGCAGCAATAATTTTTATAGTGGTCAATTGATCTTGTCCAGTGCCAATAGCGTACATAATGCCAACCAAGGGTTGCACATAAACAAAAGCACTTAACGTAGAAGCTTTTAGTTGAGTTAGAGCGAATATGTTGAAAAGATAGGTGCAAAACGTTGTTCCTACTACTACAAAAGCAATCCGCCAAAGTGCTTCTAAAGGAAGTTCGCTCCAAACTATTTCTGTAAATTCTTGATATCCAAAAGGCAAACAAATAAGAATACCCAACGTAAACAACCATTTCATAAATGTAAACGGATGGTATTTGGTGATCAAGGTTTTGGCAACGATTAAATAGGAACCGTAAAAAACAGAATTGGCCAAAATAAGAAAATTCCCTAAGGGTATATTTGGTGCATCTTGGCGTATTTCTGCACCAAAAAGGATAAGCCCTAGAGCACCCATAAGTCCAATTCCAATTCCCAAAATTTTACGTCCAATAATCTTTTCCTTTATAACAATCGCAGATAAAAGAAGTACGATAATGGGTGTTGTTGTAATGAGAACGGCACTGTTTATTGGAGTGGACAGGGACAATCCTTTAAAGAAAACCAGCATATTAAAACCCATTCCCAAAACGGCACATAGCCCCATGCGCAAGTAATCCTTTTTATCTATTTTTTCTTTAGGCCCGAAAAAAGAAATCAACCAAAACAATAACGCAGCACCTAGAACTCTTACAATAATAAATCCAAAAGGCTGCACGTATGTAGGCATAACCTCTTTTGCAATTGTATGGTTTACGCCATAAATGGTTGTCGCAGCTATGGCCGCAAAAATAGCAAGTGTTCTTTTGTTCACGAATGAATGGCTTCTTTGGTGGAAGCGGTTACTTTTTTGCTATTGCCTATAAAAATAGATTCGTTAAAGAGAACAACCGGTCTTTTTAAAAAAGTGTAATGGTCAAGGATTAGGTTCTTGTAATCTTCCTCTCCCAAGTTTTGTTCATGAAGTCCACGTTGTCTAAAAAGCATGGCCCTTTTACTAAAAAGCGATGTATAACTATCTGTTAGTTCACGCATTTCTTCTAGTTGTTTTTGGGTGATGGGCTCGGTTTTAATATCCTGTAAAGTAAATCCCTCCAAAGGTTGTAATTCTTTTAAAATGCGTTGGCAGGTAGAGCAAGTACTAAGGTGGTATATTTTTTTCATTTCAATCTATAAAATATCGACGTTACAAAGAAACTTAAATAACATTAATTGTGCTATTTTTAGGGCTCATTAAAATTGATTAGCAGTGAAGAACGAGTTAGAAATTACCCTTCAGAACAGAAAAAATCTGTTGGCAATCTTAGAGAGTACCCCAAAAGAGGACCTGCTTAAAATACCACAGGGATTTCGAAATAACATCTGGTGGAATATTGCACATGTTGTGGTCACACAACAAATTTTGGTCTATAAATTTAGTGGAATATCCATGCGTGTGTCAACAGAACTTGTAGAAAAGTTTATGAAAGGAACAGTGCCAGATGGTACAGCCACGGATGCCGAAATAAAACAGATATCAGAAGTATTGGTGTCAACCATAGTAGGGACACAGAAGGATTATGAAACCGGACTTTTCAAAAACTTTAAACCCTACACGACAAGTGCGAAAGTAACCTTGAACGATATTAATGATGCAATCAGCTTCAATAATTTTCACGAAGGTATACACCTAGGGTCTATTTTTGCCCTAAGAAAAATGCTCTAAGTTTATTCTTGTTTAGGACTGCGCACCAAATATTTTTGTAGTTCTATGTAAGGAATCGTCACAACAATGGGACCATCTGCATAAGATGCTATTTCGTACTGCTCGTAAAACAGTAGTATTCCCTCTTGTGTATAGCCTATGTTTTGTGGTAGATAAAAGGTGCCAGTCTCGAACATAAAACCAGTACTATTAATATCCTCATGTTTAGGAATATTTTCCTGTATTCGGAATTTGGATTCCGCAAACTCCTCAAAATTAACCTGATTTTTAAAAAGGTCTTCTGTGTCCAACTCAATAGCTTTTCGCTTATCAAAATTTAAAAAATGGGTGGTGTTATAACCATGGGCACCTCCAGTAAATAAATAGGAAACTAGCTTTATAGTTATAATTTCTTTATCCTCGTAAGAGACTGTTCCGATAATAGTTGCTTCCCAGGGGGTGGTTTCTTCTGCAAACAAGGTTTTTAAATCCATATAGCCTTTTGCAAACGATGAAATGGCGCTTTCTATTTCAGTAGCTTCATTCTCATCATTAAAGTGGAGCAGATAAATTAGTTCTTCCATTAAAGCGTTATTAATGACCTTGTCTATTTTGGCATCGTCCAAGGCTATTGGAACTGTGATTTTTATGTTGGGACAATCCTTACACACAGCCCCAGAATAAGTGATGGGTTCAAACGTAATTTTATCATCTTTTTTACAACCAAATGACAGGAGAACTAGCAAGAAGCAAATAGCACGGATTTTCATAGAGTACTTTGTATCCCACAAAAATACAGCTTCATTGTATTCTCCGAAAGATAACGATACATTTGTGGGAATAATAGTAGCTGTGAGCGATAAAAATTTAAGATTTAATAGCAAAACGATACATGGGGGTCAACAACCTGATAAGGCATATGGTGCTGTAATGCCACCAATATATCAGACTTCCACCTATGCACAATCTACGCCTGGAGGCCATATGGGTTATGAATATTCTAGAAGCGCCAATCCTACACGTACTGCTCTGGAAAATTCTTTGGCTAGTATAGAAAACGGTAGTTTTGGTTTGGCATTTGGCAGTGGTTTAGCAGCCATCGATGCAGTGCTAAAGTTGTTGTCCCCTGGCGATGAAGTAGTTTCTACGAACGACTTGTATGGCGGTAGTTACCGGCTGTTTAAGCAGATTTTTGAAAAATTTGGAATTAGATTTCATTTTGTCGGAATGCAAAATGCAACTAAAATAGCTGAATACGTTAATTCAAAAACCAAACTGATTTGGGTAGAAACACCTACAAACCCTATGATGAATGTCATTGATATCAAAGCGGTTTCAACGTTAGCAAAAAAGCACAATATCCTTTTAGCCGTTGACAATACATTTGCTACGCCTTATTTGCAAACGCCTTTAGATCTGGGTGCGGATATCGTTATGCATTCCGCTACGAAGTACCTTGGTGGACATTCAGATGTTGTAGTGGGAGCCTTAGTAGTAAAGGATAAAGAGCTTGCAGGTCAACTTTATTTTATACAAAACGCTAGTGGTGCCGTTTGCGGTCCCATGGATAGTTTTTTGGTATTACGCGGAATAAAAACGCTACACGTTCGAATGCAACGTCATTGCGAGAATGGTAGGGCAGTTGCCGAGTTCTTGTCCAAACATCCTAATATTGAAAAAGTTTATTGGCCTGGTTTTGAAGACCATCCAAACCATGCTATTGCAAAAAGTCAAATGAAGGATTTTGGGGGTATGATTTCTTTTGTTCCCAAAGGGAGTAGTTATGAGGATGCAATAAAAATTGTTGAAAAACTAAAGATTTTTACCTTGGCAGAATCTTTAGGTGGAGTTGAAAGTTTAGCTGGGCATCCTGCAAGTATGACCCATGCTAGTATTCCAAAAGAGGACCGCGAAAAAATTGGTGTGGTTGATGCTTTGATAAGATTAAGTGTGGGTATTGAAGATGAAAAAGATCTTATTGCAGATTTAGAACAGGCCATAGGATAATTAGAGACTTTCTTCACTAATTAGGTAAGAAGGATACTTTTTATGCAGAAAAATCAAATTAATATCATCAAAACGATAATTCTTATCAAATTGTAAAAAATAGACCATATAAATTATAATAATAGCATAATTTTGTCGATATATTTAGAATTCATTAAACATCAATAGATATCAAATAGTTCTATGGAAGCAAAAATAAAAGTATTCATGGACGAGGTAAGGACCAGAAACGGTCATGAGCCAGAGTTCATACAAGCGGTGCAGGAAGTTGCGGAAACTGTAATTCCTTATATCGCAAAACAGAAAATATACAACGGCAAGAATATTTTGCTTAGGATGGTGGAACCGGAAAGACTAATTTCTTTTAGGGTAGCTTGGGTAGATGACGCAGGGGATATACATGTAAATCGTGGATACCGTATTCAAATGAACTCTGCCATAGGTCCTTATAAAGGAGGACTTCGTTTTCATCCAACGGTAAATGCAAGTATCTTAAAGTTTTTGGCATTTGAACAAGTGTTTAAAAATAGTTTGACTACACTTCCTATGGGTGGTGGTAAAGGAGGTTCTGACTTTGACCCTAAAGGAAAATCGGACGATGAGGTAATGCGTTTTTGCCATGCCTTTATGTTGGAACTTAATAGGCATATTGGGCCAAATACAGATGTTCCCGCTGGAGATATAGGTGTTGGATCTAGAGAAATCGGTTTTCTTTTTGGGATGTACAAAAGGATAAGAAACGAGTTCACAGGTGTACTTACAGGTAAAGGACGTTCGTGGGGCGGTTCTTTGATTCGTCCAGAAGCAACTGGTTATGGTACCGTTTATTTTGCACAGAGTATGATGCAAACCAAGGACATGGACTTTAAGGATAAAAACGTTACGATATCCGGGTCCGGTAATGTGGCACAATTTGCAGCGGAGAAAGCATTGCATCTTGGAGCCAAAATATTAACCTTGTCAGATTCTCAAGGTTATATTTTTGATAAAGAAGGGATTGATGAGGAGAAGTTAGCGTATGTGATGGATTTAAAGAACAACAAACGGGGTCGTATTTCTGAGTATGCGGATACCTATAAATCGGCTACATTTCATAAAGGCGGAACGCCTTGGGATGTGCCATGTGATATTGCTTTGCCATGTGCCACACAAAACGAGTTGGATGGTGAGCATGCGAAAGTATTGATCAAAAATGGATGTATCTGTGTTGCGGAAGGGGCAAATATGCCTTCTACGCCAGAAGCGATACACGAATTTCATGAAGCAAAAATCCTCTTTGCGCCAGGAAAGGCATCCAATGCCGGTGGTGTTGCCACTTCTGGTCTGGAGATGTCACAAAACTCTTTACGTATCAGTTGGACAAGAGAGGAAGTCGATGAACGATTACGTAAGATTATGGAAGATATTCATAATTCCTGTATTGAGTATGGCAAGGATGAAGAAGGGTATTGTAATTATGTAAAAGGAGCAAATATTGCTGGTTTTGTAAAAGTAGCAGATGCAATGTTGGCACAGGGAGTTATTTAATACATAAAAAAACGTACTGTATAATCTGCAAAGGCATCTGTCCTTTGCAGATTTTTTTTGTTCATGGATGGGTAAGGAAATCTCCTAGACACTATTATTTCATACTATCTTTGTGAAATATAAGTTCCATTGTATGCAAGTAACAACAAAGGCCATTGTACTTTCTTATTTAAAATATGGTGATACCAGTCTTATCGTCAAGGCTTTTACGATTTCAGACGGATTAAAATCCTACTTGTTAAAGGGGGTTTTGTCGGCTAAAAAAGGCAAGTTAAAGACCGCGTATTTTCAACCATTGATGCAATTGGAATTAGTGGCTAATCACAGGAATAAAGGAACTTTGGAAAGTATTAGAGAAGCCAAGGTAAGCTATCACTACCAAAGTTTACATACCCAAGTTGCCAAGAATGCAGTCACCCTTTTTCTTGCAGAAATGCTTGTAAATTCGATACACGAGGAAGAAAAAAACACTTTGCTGTTTAATTATGTGGAAACTGCCCTACAATGGTTAGATATGAATGACGAAGTAGCCAACTTTCATGTTTGTTTTTTAATGGTATTGACCAAATATTTAGGCTTCTATCCAGATACATCTAACCAAAATGCTCTTTATTTTGACCTTTTGGAAGGCGAGTTTGTTTTTAAACCTTCGTTAAATCCTTTATTGAGTGGTGAAAATCTTGTTTTTTTTAAAAAGATTTTAGGCATAAATTTTGATACAATACATACGGTTAAAATGAGGAAGACAGATCGGCAAGAGTTACTTAAATCTATAGTCCTTTATTACGAGTTACATTTGCAGGGATTTAGAAAACCTAAGTCGCTGGCCATTCTAAACGAAGTTTTTAATTAGCATGTATAAAAGCATTTTCTATTTCTTTTTTCTTTTCGTTTTTGTTGCTAGGTCTCAACAGCTAAACGTATTAGATGCCGATACAGGAAATGCTATTTCCAATGTAGCCGTTTATAACTCGGACAAGTCCAAAGTTGCACTTACAGATTTTGATGGTCATTTGGAAATATCCATATTCTCGAACAATGAGCGCATCATATTTAAACATATAAGCTATGAGGTTTTAAAAACCTCTAAGTCCCAGATTCTTAAGCAAGGCAATAAAGTGTTTCTATTTATGAAACCAGAACAATTGGACGAGGTGGTAATGTCTGTATCCAAATGGGAACAGCAGAAGAAAGATATACCTAATAAAATTGCAACGATAGATGCTAGAGCAATTGCTTTTGCCACTCCACAGACCTCAGCAGATTTGTTGCAAAGTAGCGGTAAAATTTTTGTACAAAAGAGTCAATTAGGCGGAGGAAGCCCTATGATTAGAGGATTCTCAACAAATAGATTAGTGCTTTCTGTGGATGGGGTGCGTATGAACAACGCTATTTTTAGAGGTGGAAATTTACAGAATATTATTTCTATAGATCCTTTTACAATAAAGAATACCGAGATTATTTTTGGTCCGGGATCTGTTATTTATGGTAGCGATGCCATTGGTGGTGTTATGAATTTTTACACCAAAATACCTGAAATGAGTGAGAATGATAGTCTACACATATATGGAGGTGCCAAATATCGATTTTCGTCAGCAAATTTGGAAAATACGATTCATGCTAATGTTGGTCTAGGCAAGAAGAAGTGGTCTGCACTAACAAGTGTAACGTATAACAGTTTTCAAGATTTAGTGATGGGTAGTCATGGTCCGGATTCCTATTTAAGGAACAAGTACGCGCGCACTATAAACGGTGTGGATGAATTGGTAGCGAATGAGAATGCTAGAAAACAAGTATCTACTGGTTATGATCAGGTGAATTTCATGCAAAAAATTCGGTTTAAACCAAATGCAAAATGGGATTTGCGCACTGGAATCTTTTATTCGGAAACTACTGACTATTCGCGTTATGATAGATTGATACGTCCATCAAGTGATGGCCAAGGCCTGCATTCTGCCGCTTGGTATTACGGGCCACAAAAATGGTTTATGGGTAATGTGCAACTAAATAAAAAGGGAAATGGTAAGTTCTATGATGGATTAAAGTTGACTACCGCCTATCAGCATTTTGAGGAAAGTAGGAATATTAGGGATTTCCAAGATGTTACTTTGAACAGCACCAAGGAAAAAGTAGATGCGTTTAATTTGAACATAGATTTTGAAAATAAAAAAATAGGAAATTTCAGATTGTATTATGGGGGTGAATATATTTTCAATAGGGTGCATTCTTTAGGGGAAGATTTGAATATACTTACAGAAGAAATTTCGGATGCCCCTACAAGATATCCTGATGGTTCTTCTTGGCAAAGCTTGGCAGGATACCTGAATAGTGAATACAAGACTAAGCCTAATTTCACCTTAATGTCAGGAGTACGCTATAGCCATGTATGGATTGATGCAATTTTTGACCAAACCTTTTATTCTTTTCCGTTCAATGACGCCAATTTAAGCACTGGAGCACTCACGGGAAGTTTAGGATTTAGTTGGTTTCCTAAGGCAGATTTACAAGTAACTTTTAACGGGTCTACAGGCTTTAGGGCACCCAACATAGATGATATAGGGAAAATTTTTGATTCCGAACCTGGATCGGTCGTTGTTCCAAACCCAAATCTGGAACCGGAATATGCTTACAATGTTGAGTTGGGCTTACAAAAGAACTTTGGAGATAAACTAGTGCTGAAGGGTGCTACCTACTATACCTATCTAGTAGATGCTTTGGTTAGAAGAGATTTTACGTTTAACGGAAATTCCGAAATACTATACCAAGGAGAATTAAGTAATGTACAGGCCATACAGAACGCAGCAAAGGCCTACGTGTATGGTTTTGAGTTTGGATTAGATGCCTTCCTTTCAGACCACTGGTCCCTATCGTCTAACCTTACACTGACCCAAGGTATCGAAGAGGATTCTGATGGAACCGATACGCCCGCAAGACATGCGGCTCCTACCTTTGGCGATTTCCACATTATCTGGAAAAACCAAAAATTAAAAACTGATTTGTTTCTGAACTATAATGGGGAGTTGTCCTATGAAGATTTGGCTATATCTGAAAAATCAAAAGAATATATCTATACAACAGATAAAGATGGCAATCCGTATTCGCCATCTTGGTATACATTAAATTTTAGATCACAGTACAAGCTGTCCAATAGTCTAGTTGCTACTTTAAATTTGGAGAATATTACCAACCAACGTTATCGCACATATTCCTCCGGTATTGCGGCTCCCGGGACCAATTTGATAGTGGGACTAGAGTATAATTTCAAATAAAAAGGCCCGAATAAATCGGGCCTTTCCACTTGTATGTTTCTATAACGGTTAGTTTTTAACCGCGTCCTCTACTTCTTTTGATTTTTCAGATACCTTTTTAGCGGCATCATCTGTTGCATCTTTAACGTCCTTGCCAACTTCTTTAGCGTCGTCCATTACTTCTTCTCCTGTCTCTTTAACAGAGTCTACAGCGTCAGAAGTAGCTTCTGTAGCAGTGTCTATTACTTCACCTGCTGCATCCATAGCATCTTCGCCAACTTCTTTCAAATCTTCTCCGGTAGCTTCTACAGCTTCACCTGCTTGTTCTGCTGCATCTTTAGCTTTGTCCGCTGTATCTCTACAGGAAACAAAAGATATACTCAAAGCTACGATTACTAATGTTCCTAAAATTACTTTTTTCATTGGTGTTAATTTTTAGTGTTTGTTTAAGTTGTAAGGATATACGTGTGTATGCCGATTTTGGATGCTATCCAAGAAATATAAACACTAAAACAATTTAATACGTTGATTTTAAATTAGTTATACATAATTTTATATCTAATTGAAGCTTAGTTAAAGTAAAAAGTAAATACTTTGATGAGGTCTTCCTCTTCTTTAATATCCAGTTTTTCTTTCTTTAGATACGATTTCACCTCTTTTTGATCAAACTCTTTTAGAAACTGCTTTTTGGAATAAGGAATTTCTGTGAGTTCCTTGGTTTTATCTAGTTGTAGATAAAATTTATCTTTTTGTGCCGTAAATTTGGAGGGTACGTCTTGTTCTAAGCTGGTTTGGGCAGGCTTACCAACTGTATAGCGAGTAAATTGCTTTCTGAACAACGTTATATTCTCCGTTATGGCCTTAACATTTATAAAGTATCCATTTTTTATAGAGCCGTTATCTAGGTAGTTTAAATTCATGTACTCCAATCCGGTGCCATCTACTAGTTTAACACTGTACTTGTTCACTTTTGATAGTATACTGATATCCTTCCCGTTGCTCTTTACTTCCATTTCGTCTGTGGCTGCGTTAAAACGGACCAAATATGTGTTCTTAAAATCATTTATACGGGCAGGTACGAAAGTATCCTTAGCATAAGGTGTTCCTGAAATGGTACCATCTAACTGTGCAGGTCTTGCAACTAACATAACGTTGCCAGCATTAATAACCACAGGCTTGTTAGTTTTTGAATTGCTTTCTTGTCCAAATATTAGTACCGAGCATAACAGATTTAGAATCAATATATTTTTCATAGCATAAAATTTAATATGTGTGTTTTACAATACCAATTCCAATTTGGTATTGCTAAGTGCTAATTTAGTAAATTTGCAACCTTAAATTAGTGACCTAGAAGCATTTCTTATGAAGTTTGCAGAGTATAAAGGATTGGATTTGCCAAAAGTGGCCGCGGAAGTATTAGATTACTGGAAATCCAATACCATTTTTGATAAAAGTATCTCTTCGCGTGAGGGAAAGGAAAGGTATGTGTTTTTTGAAGGTCCTCCATCCGCGAACGGAATGCCAGGTATACATCACGTAATGGCGCGCACCATAAAGGATATTTTTCCAAGGTACAAGACCATGAAAGGATATCAGGTAAAACGAAAGGCCGGATGGGACACGCATGGTCTTCCCATTGAACTAGGTGTTGAAAAAGAATTAGGGATTACAAAAGAGGATATCGGCACCAAAATATCGGTAGAGGCTTATAATGATGCTTGTAAAAAAGCAGTCATGCGCTATACCGATGTGTGGAATGCCATGACAGAACAAGTTGGATACTGGGTAGATATGGAAGATCCATATATTACCTACAAAGCCAAATACATGGAGTCTGTTTGGTGGTTGCTAAAACAGATATACGATAAGGGACTAATTTACAAAGGCTACACGATACAGCCATATTCCCCAAAAGCCGGGACGGGTCTTAGCTCCCATGAACTAAACCAACCCGGAACGTATCAAGATGTTACGGATACAACGGTTACCGCGCAGTTTAAGGCGTTGGAAGAAACGCTGCCCGACTTTTTGCAGAACGAAGGAACAATCTACTTTTTGGCTTGGACGACCACACCTTGGACCCTACCTTCTAATACAGCTTTGACTGTGGGCTCAAAAATTGATTATGTTTTAGTTGAAACCTATAACCAATATACGTTTGAACCTATGAATGCGATTCTTGCCAAGAACTTGGTAGGAAAACAATTTTCAGGTAAGTTCTTTGAGGTAGATGAGAAGTCCGGGTTGTTGGATTATGTTGGTGGAGCTAAAAAGATTCCATTTTATATCGTTAAGGAGTTTAAAGGGAAAGACCTTATTGATATTAAATATGAACAACTTATAGATTATGTGCTGCCCTTTGAAAATGCAGAGAATGCTTTTAGAGTCATTGCAGGAGATTTTGTAACAACAGAGGACGGTACAGGAATTGTACATACAGCACCTACATTTGGTGCGGACGATGCATTTGTTGCCAAACAGGCGGTTCCGGAAATACCACCCATGTTGGTTTTGGATGAAAATGGGAATGCCGTTCCATTAGTAAATCTTCAAGGTAAATTTAGGCCTGAACTAAAGGAGTTAGGTGGTAAGTACGTGAAGAATGAATACTATGAAGATGGTAAAGCTCCAGAAAGATCTATAGATGTGGAGATTGCTATTACTTTAAAAGAAGAGAATAAAGCATTTAAGGTAGAAAAGTATGTACACAGTTATCCAAATTGTTGGCGTACCGATAAACCTATTTTATATTACCCCTTAGATTCTTGGTTCATAAAGGTAACAGATGTAAAAGACCGCATGTTCCAATTGAACCAGACCATTAACTGGAAGCCCAAATCCACCGGCGAAGGTAGATTTGGTAATTGGTTGGCCAATGCAAATGATTGGAACCTTTCGCGATCTAGATATTGGGGAATTCCTTTACCTATCTGGAGAACCGAGGACGGATTAGAGCAACTTATGATTGGTTCCATGGCTGAGTTGAAAACCGAAATGCAAAAAGCGGTTACCGCTGGAGTTTTGGAAAAAGATATTTTTGAGGATTTTGTTGTTGGTGATATGTCCGATGACAATTACGATAAAATAGACTTGCATAAAAATATCGTAGATCAAATTATCTTGATATCCCCATCAGGAAAAGCTATGAAACGGGAAAGCGATTTAATAGATGTTTGGTTTGATAGTGGCTCCATGCCATATGCACAATGGCATTATCCTTTTGAGAATAAAGATTTGATTGACAAAGGAGAATCTTTCCCTGCAGATTTTATTGCCGAAGGGGTGGATCAGACCCGTGGTTGGTTTTATACGCTTCATGCTATTGGGACGATGGTTTTCGATTCTGTGGCTTACAAAAATGTGGTTTCCAACGGGTTGGTTTTAGATAAGGAGGGTAAGAAAATGTCTAAACGTTTAGGCAATGCTGTAGATCCTTTCGAAACGATGAACCAACATGGTGCAGATGCTACCAGATGGTATATGATTAGTAATGCCAATCCTTGGGATAACTTAAAATTTGATACGGAAGGTATTGTTGAGGTGAAACGGAAGTTCTTTGGAACACTTTACAATACCTATTCATTTTTTGTATTGTATGCCAACATAGATGGCTTTGCCTTTAAAGAGGCAGCTATTCCTGTCTCGGAACGTACAGAGATAGATCGATGGGTCCTATCCGAACTAAATTCTCTTATCCAAGAAGTAGATGAAGCATATGAGGATTATGAACCTACAAGGGCTACTAGGGCAATTTCTAATTTTGTACAGGAAAACCTTAGTAACTGGTATGTTCGTTTGTGTAGAAGACGTTTTTGGAAAGGAGACTATGAAAAGGATAAGATTGCGGCCTATCAAACGCTATATACTTGTTTGCTTACCATATCTAAATTATCCGCTCCTGTAGCACCGTTTTTTATGGATCAGTTGTATCGCGATTTAATAGCTACAACTAATTTGGAGCCTTTTGAGAGTGTGCATTTGGCAGATTTTCCAGCAGCAGATACTAGTCTGATAGATAAAAGTCTTGAAGCAAAAATGAATAAGGCTCAGACAATTTCATCTTTGGTTTTGTCCATTCGTCAAAAGGAAAAAATAAAGGTAAGACAACCATTGCAGAAGATAATGATTCCCGTGTTGGACGAACAGGACAGGACAGATATTCTGGCTGTTTCAGACCTTATAAAATCTGAAGTAAATGTAAAGGAAATTCAACTTTTGGACGATGCATCTGGTGTTTTGGTAAAACGTATCAAACCTAATTTTAAGACTTTAGGCCCAAAATATGGGAAGGATATGAAGTTAGTGGCAGCAGTAGTAAATAGCTTTACACAAGAGGATATTCAAAAAATTGAACAAGAGGGTGAAATATCTATTCAAATAGAAAATAAAAATAGTATTTTACAGTTACAGGATGTAGAAATAGGTTCTCAAGATATTGAAGGTTGGTTGGTAGCAAGTTCAGGTAAAATTACGGTAGCTCTGGATATAACAATTAATGAAGAGCTTAGAAAAGAAGGTATAGCTAGGGAACTGGTCAATAGGATACAGAATTTAAGAAAGGAGTCCGGTTTTGAGGTTACTGATAAAATTGTTATTAATTTACAGAAAGATGGTTTTGTAGAAAAAGCCGTTGCCAGTAATTTAGCATATATTAAAACCGAAACACTTACGGCTGAACTTAATTTGGAGGACAGCGTGGAAAATGGAACTGAAGTTGCTTTTGATGAAGTGAAGACTAGATTGTTTATTGTAAAACATTAAGAAATGGCAGAAGATTTAAATATTAGATATTCCGATAAGGATTTGGCTGAATTCAAAGTTCTAATAGAACAAAAGATAGTAAAGGCTAACGGGCATTTAGAATTACTTAAAAGTTCTTATATGAACGATGGTAATAATGGAACGGATGATACTTCGCCGACTTTTAAGGCGTTTGAAGAAGGTTCGGAAACCATGAGTAAAGAGGCGAATACCCAATTGGCTATCCGTCAGGAAAAATTTATTCGAGATCTTAAAAACGCCTTATTGCGTATAGAGAACAAAACGTACGGGGTATGTAGGGTTACTGGTAAGCTCATTAATAAAGAGCGTTTAAAACTGGTGCCACACGCAACCTTAAGTATAGAAGCAAAGAACCTACAATCATAAATAGAACGCGTTTTGTGGCGTTTTAAATAATCGGTTTTGAAATCATTACTAATTATTTTACTGTTTTTAATGGGTACATGCGTAGTTGCTCAAAAGCAGTTGACAAAAACCGTTTTAGAACCCTCAATAACACTAGTTCATATAGATGCCAGTAATTGTTTTGAGGTTCATCTTGAGACTGGAAATACAGAGCATATACAAGTAGAGGCCCAATTGGAAGGTGAGTATAGTAAAGACCTTAATCTTGAGGTATATGAAAAGGGTAGCACCTTGATGATAGGGGCAGGTTTTAAGTCTAGCTTTGTAAATCCTAATGATAAGCTTAGTGCACATAAAGTGATTTCCATAGCCTTACGTGTCCGTTTACCAAAATGGAAAAATGTTCAAATCTTCGGAACCAATTCAAGAATAATTGCCACAGGAGATTATTCGAATTTGAAAATTATTTTAGCAGATGGATCATGCGAATTGAGGCAAGTGTCCCAAAACACAAACGTAAAAACGCATAGCGGAAACATCCTGTTAGAGGCTAAAAGTGGTAAGATTGATGCCTACAGCAAATACGGTACCATTAACAAGAAAACTATTCCAAATGGAGATGATCAATATTCCTTATCTTCAGTGACCGGAAATATTCAGCTAAATAAAACGGAATAATATTTCTATTTTTGCGCCTTATTAATAACACATGAGTTTAAAAAAATCGGTCCTACTTGTTTTACTAGTTCTCATCATTGATCAGTGGAGTAAAATTTATATAAAAACACATTTCGTTTTAGGCGAATCGGTAGATGTTTTTAATTGGTTTAAAATTCTTTTTATAGAAAACGAGGGCGCGGCCTGGGGTGCAAAACTGAGTGACCTTTTCCCTATTTCCGATAGTACTGGAAAATTGGTGTTAACCATTTTTAGACTCTTCGCAATTTGTGGAATCGGCTATTGGTTATATGATGTAGTGCGTAAAAATTCTTCTAAAACTTTAAGTGTAGCCGTATCCTTGATTTTTGCTGGAGCCCTAGGAAATATAATAGATTCTGTTTTTTACGGTTTGGTTTTTAACGAGAGTTATAACGAGGTGGCTACTTTATTCTCTAATGAGCCTTATGGTAAACTTTTTTATGGAAAAGTAGTAGATATGCTCTATTTTCCTATGATAGACACGACATGGCCAGATTGGGTGCCCTATTTTGGAGGTGGTAATTTTCGATTTTTTGAACCTGTCTTTAATATTGCTGATACCGCTATAAGCACAGGAGTAGGAGTATTGTTGGTGTTTAACAAGCGAGCCTTTAAGGAAACAGACGCACTAGAAAATATAGAAAAGGAGCCTCAGGATTTAACGAAAGAATAAACCCTGTTCGGGGTTATGCAATAATCTAGTTTTATATCGCCGGCACGGACATCCGTAATTTCTTCTTCAGCATTGAAAAAAGATAAGCCAATTTTTAGAACATCTTTGCGGCACTCATATAAAAAGCTATCGTAAAACCCTTTCCCATAGCCTACACGGTTTCCTTTTTTGTCAAAAGCCAGTAAGGGAATAAAAGCCACATCTATTTTTTTTGAACTGATTACTATTCCATCTACCGGTTCGGGAATTCCCCATTTACTAGTTTTAAACAAGGTGTTGTCTGTTAATAAATAGTTTTCTAAAGAATTCATCCCAATCACTTTTGGAACAAGGACATGTTTATCCTTTCCTTGTAGTATAGATAAAACTACGGAAGTATCTATTTCTTTCTTATTGGTTATGGGTAAAAACAGATGATAGTAATCAAATTGCCAAATAGACAATTGTAAAAGAGTATTTGCTATAGAAATGCTTTCAGAAGATAATTGGGCTGGTGTTAAAGAATCTCGAAGCGTCTTATATTTATTACGTAACGCTTTCTTCAACATGGTTGGAGAATGAATAGTTGTGCTTTAGAATATACTTTATTCTTTCCCTGCAACTGCAAAAAACACTTTAAAAAATAACATTAATATTAAGTAAGTGCCTAGTGTGATGATATAACTTTCCATAGCTCGGGGTTTTTGTTCCGCAATAAATATAAGTAAAATAAGTATAAAACATCCTTGAACTGCTCGTTTTATCGATAAAGTGCATGTTTTTTATGAAAAATTAACAGTTGAGGATATAAGCATTGGGAGAATTTTTTGTTAAAATACTGAAAATCAGATTTTTACTGTAAACAAGTTGAAAAGTGTTAAGTCATGACTAAAGAGTGGCTTAATCAATTAAAATCAACATTTTTAGGAACTCGACAAAAATAGGGCTACAAATTTGCGATGTAGATGTATTTAGGAGTTTAAAAATTAGAAGTGATTAATACAAATTATACAGTTTAAAATTATGCTTGACTAGATTTGGAGTCTAGTTAGACGGGCGATGAACAACCTCTTTAGGAACAAAAAGGTTTATTGCGTTAAAATTTGGAAAATTTGTACTCATATAAAAAAAACAAAGTATTTTGAACTATCTTATCATAAAGCTACGTTACACCCTTTACCATGTCTCAAATTCCTATTGACGTTCAACTAAGCTCCTTGCCAAAAGGACCAGGAGTATATCAGTTTTATGATGCAAACGACGTTATCTTGTATGTTGGTAAGGCTAAAAATTTAAAAAAAAGAGTCACTTCCTATTTTACTAAGAATCATGAGTATGGAAAAACACGTGTTTTAGTAAAGAAAATAGATAAGATAAAGCATATTGTGGTTCCCACAGAGTCGGACGCCCTTCTGCTGGAGAATAACTTGATTAAGGAGTATAAGCCGCGCTATAATGTTCTTCTTAAAGACGATAAAACCTATCCCTGGATATGTTTAAAAAATGAGCGCTTTCCCAGGCTTTTTCCCACTAGAAGAATGATTAAGGATGGCTCCGAATATTTTGGGCCATATACCAGTATGAAAACCGTACGAACGCTACTAGATATTATTAAAAGTGTATATCCGTTACGAACCTGCAATTATGATCTTTCTAGGGAAAAAATACAAAATGGCAGATACAAGGTTTGTTTGGAATACCATTTAGGAAATTGTAAGGGACCTTGTGAAGAGCTACAGTCTAGCGAGGAATACCATCGCCAAATACAAGATATTAGAGAAATTATAAAGGGAAATTTTAAATCTTCGTTACTTTATTTCAAGGGTCAGATGAAACAATTGGCTAGCGAGATGCGTTTTGAAGAAGCTCAGCAGATAAAGGAAAAAATAGATGTTCTGGAGAATTACCAGGTAAAATCTACGGTTGTAAACCCTAAAATCAGTAATGTAGATGTTTTTTCTATTATTTCTGACGAGGCGTTTGCCTATGTCAACTTTCTCCAGCTATCCCATGGTTCTATCGTTCGGTCCCATACCATGGAGATAAAAAAGAAATTATCTGAAGAAGATGACGCGTTATTGCAATTGGCAATCGTAGAAATTAGAAAGCGGTTTAAATCCGAATCCAAAGAAATTTATCTCCCCTTTAGAGTAGTTGTACCATCAGGACTCCTAGTTTCCATACCTAAGTTGGGCGATAAAAAGCGCTTATTAGAAATGTCTGAGAGAAACGCAAAGTTCTTCAGACAGGAACGCTTTAATCAAATTAGAATAATAGATCCAGATAGGCATACCAATAGGATCATGGCACAAATGCAAAAAGATTTACGACTTTCTTCGGAGCCTAGGCATATAGAGTGTTTTGATAATAGTAATATACAAGGAAGTAATCCAGTAGCTGCTTGTGTAGTTTTTAGGGATGGAAAACCCTTTAAAAAGGAATATCGCCATTATAATATAAAGACTGTTGAAGGACCTGATGATTTTGCATCTATGGAAGAGGTGGTATTTAGGAGGTATAAGCGATTGGTTGAGGAAGAAACTCCGTTACCACAACTCATTGTTATAGACGGTGGTAAAGGTCAATTGTCTTCTGCCCTTAAAAGTTTGGATATTTTAGGATTGCGCGGTAAGATTGC
>RCND010000500.1_pt1 | contig 22386 bp, 19 predicted proteins | sample 2041351 | NCBI WGS metagenome assembly RCND01 (sample SAMN09708230, study PRJNA481090) | Marine sediment metagenome, whole genome shotgun sequencing project. | biome: marine sediment; feature: ocean; material: sediment; isolation source: Sewage treatment plant 12B marine sediment (STP12B) ... | reverse complement strand
ATTCAAATAAAAAAACCCTTGACTAGCTAGTCAAGGGTTTTTACTATGATTAAAGTATAAATAAAAGCTTACTTCTTTTTAGAATCTGCCTCCATTTTTTCTTTTAATGCTTGTAACGCATCATTCGCATCACCTAGGGTTGGTTTAGCCTCCTCCGCACTTGCTGCTTGTCTTTTGACAGCTGCCTTTACGTTACGTTGCTCTTCTTCCCTAAAGATAGCAGTATGACTAGCTACTACACGCTTAAAGTCTTTGTTGAACTCAATAATCTTGAATTCTGCTTCATCGCCTTTCGTTAGTTTCTTCCCATCTTCTTTCTCTAAATGACGTTGTGGAATAAACGCTGTAATATCCTCGTTAAAGTCTATCGTTGCTCCTTTATCTACAATCTCAGTAATAGATGCCGTATGAACAGTACCTAAGGCAAATTCCTTCTCGTATTTGTCCCATGGGTTATCCGTAGTCTGTTTATGACCTAAGCTAAGCTTACGACCATCAACATCCAATTCCAAAACTTCCACTTCTAACGTATCACCAACATTGGTAAACTCAGATGGATGCTTCACTTTTTTAGTCCAAGAAAGGTCAGAGATATAAATTAAACCATCGATACCTTCTTCCAATTCTACAAACACACCAAAATTGGTGAAGTTTCTAACGATACCGCTGTGCTTAGAAGCTACAGGGTATTTCGTTGTAATATCAGTCCAAGGGTCTGGCGTCAATTGCTTGATACCTAAAGACATCTTACGATCTTCACGGTCAAGTGTCAATACAACTGCTTCTACCTCGTCACCAACTTTTACGAAATCCTGAGCGGAACGTAAATGCGTAGACCAAGACATTTCAGAAACGTGTATCAATCCTTCAACACCTTCAACAACTTCGATAAATGCACCGTAATCGGCTATAACAACTACCTTACCTTTTACTTTGTCACCAATTTTGATTTCATCACTAAGGGCTTCCCAAGGATGCTTCTCTAATTGCTTAAGACCTAATTGTATTCTAGATTTGTTCTCATCAAAATCAAGAATAACAACGTTTAATTTCTGGTCTAGCTCTACCACCTCGTTCGGGTGATTGATTCTACTCCAAGAAAGATCTGTAATGTGAACCAAACCATCAACACCACCAAGATCTATAAAGACACCGTAAGAAGTAATGTTTTTAACAACACCCTCTAGTACTTGTCCTTTTTCTAGTTGACTAATGATTTCTTTTTTCTGCTCCTCAATATCAGCTTCAATAAGTGCTTTATGGGAAACAACAACGTTTTTAAATTCATGGTTGATTTTCACCACCTTGAATTCCATCGTTTTATTAACGTACTGGTCGTAATCGCGAATTGGCTTCACATCGATTTGTGAACCTGGCAAGAATGCCTCAATTCCAAAAACATCAACGATCATACCCCCTTTAGTTCTGCACTTTACAAAACCACTAACGATTTCTTCATTGTCATGAGCCGCATTTACACGATCCCAAGCCATAATAGTACGAGCCTTTCTGTGTGAAAGTACGAGTTGCCCACTTTTATCCTCACGGATATCTATAAGTACCTCTACTTTATCCCCTACTTTTAAATCGGGATTGTAACGAAATTCGTTCAAGGAAATTACGCCTTCAGATTTTGCGTTAATATCAATTATCGCCTCTCTGTCCGTAATGTAAACTACAGTTCCCGTAACTACTTCCTCATCGGCAGTATCTACAAAGTTCTGAGCCACTAATTCCTCGAATTCTTTAAGTTTAGAATCGTCAACACGCTCAATTCCTTGCTCGTATTTCTCCCAATTAAAGTTTTCTAAAAATTCTTGAGGGTCTTGAACAGGAACCTGTTCTTTTGTTTCTTGAACTACTTCCGCAGTTTCTGGAGTTGCTGTTACAGTTTCTACCGCTTCAGCTGGTTTTTTTTCTTCAGCCATTTGCTGATTATAAATTTGTATTCCACAATCTTGCAAGAGCTAAACGACTATTGTAGAAGTTGTTATATTTTTCTTTTTAATCCCTTTTTCGCTCTTAGCTTCGCCGTGAAAAAGGTGTGCAAAAATACAACTTATATCCTAACATACAAACACTATTTATGTTTGTTCTTGATAACACGCAGTATTTACTATTTTATTACTAGCTACCACAAAAACCAAGACCTCGAAACTACTACAACTACCAAGCTAATCGCGTCTACTCCTTTCGCACAATTTGCCCTTATAAATTGGGAACTACGCCTACTAAAATATCTAAATTATAGCAAAGTTTATGATAGGCATAAAATCTAATTTCCAATATGCTTTTGTTTCTGTTGGCTATATCAGCAAGGCAAAAAGCAAAATCTTAAACACTATCGTAGGCTCGTTTTTGGTTAGCTCTTATTATATTTCTTCTGATCACCACCCTCTTGTATTGAAGATGGTGTTATTGGCACTCATTTATCCCAAGCTAAACCAACAGCTAAAAAAGACTTTCACCATTATAAAACTACCCAAAGACTACTACAAATAATCGAAAATCATAAGGCTATGTCATGTATTCCTTAGCACTAATTTAACATCCTTTTTACAACTGTTTAACAAAGACCAATTATTGAAATTAGTATCTTGTTTATTGATGCAAAACGATAAACTATTGGCTTAAATAAAACTTGTTATTGTGCCAAATTTTAAAAAATAACCTAAAAATATAGGTAACTATGAACTATAAATATTTGTTTTTAATAGGTATCCTTTTTTATCTGGGTGCCTGCACGAATGACACAGGTACTGACGATACCACTATTGACAATAGCGAGCCAATTGTTAGGACACGTCCTAACGCCAACTATGAAGAGTACATCAATAGGTTTTCGACTGAGGCAGCAGCAAGAAATATTGGTATTCTCCCCGGTTCTATAAACTTAATAATCTCGGACACCTTGAATTTTTATTGTGGATGGGGCGACCCAAGAAATAGTACGGTACAGATTAGCAGAAGACCAGAATGTTGGTCTGAACGGAACGACTCTGATAGGGAAATTTTAATGTTTCACGAAATAGGGCATGCCGCATTAGAACGTGAGCATAACAATACGCTACTCCCAAATGGTGATTATAAAACAATCATGAATGGTGGGCCTACAGGTGGGCCTCTGTTTGGTTTATACTCCAAGGATACCCCAGAAAGAAGAGCTTATTATTTAGATGAGTTGTTAGACCCTAACACTCCTGTGCCCGCTTGGGCTTCTGCTAAATTGAATCCAACGGTTATTTTCAATGACTCCATTAATAGCGATGATACCAATTGGGAATTTTCAAATATTACGGACAGCACCCATTCAAGTGAAATAAGTTCAACAATTTTTTCAACACCGGGCTCTAGTTTGAAAATTAGCGCTACAGAACCTTCTGTATTTTCTTTTTGGAGATATAGTTTAGTACCCGAAGGAATTGAACAAGGATCAAGGGTGGTAATGGAAGTGAGCATTCAGCTAGACAATATTACCAATGACGGAGTTTACATCGCTATGAGAGGTGATTCTGATGACGGTATGGTTTTCTTTAGTACAAGCCAAGGAAGGACAACCATCAGTGGTACGTCACCTTTTAGAACATACTCCGTAGAAGTTCCATATTACGTTAATACAGCTAATACCATAGAATTATTTCTAATATTGGAGGGGAGTTCTACAGGAACTGTTTATTTTGACGACATTAAGATTACTAGTTATAACTAAACTCAAAATTGGATATTTTAAAGAGAATGCTAATAGAAAATATCAGCACTAAGAATTTTAAGTTTAATAAAACGCTGTTACCTAAAAATACTTAGGTTTTAGTTCTAGTAATTAGCACCTAAATTTTAAAAACTTAAACGGAATTCTCCTGATTATCGGTTAGGCAATCTATAGATACTAATTCTAGGTTCCAATTAATTGTATAAAGCTATCTATAAAATAACAATCCGTTTTTATAGATTAATTACTGCAATTATTAGTATCTTTCACCTACAATATTAACCGTTAAATATACGAATATGAGTGTTAAAGCAAAATACCAAGGTGTTTTAGATCTTGGTGAGCAATTAGGAATTAAAAATGGAAAAGTTACCGAAGAAGGAAACGTTCTTAAAATAAAAGGGGAAGCAAAGACACCTTATGAAAAAGATTTGCTTTGGGATAAAATTAAAGCCTTAGGAGGCGAAAGTGCTTCCGATATAAAAGCCAACATTACGGTAGCGGATGATTCTGTTTACCACAGGCATACCGTAGCGAGCGGTGAATCTTTAAGTAAGATTTCTAAGCACTACTATGGTGATGCTATGAAGTACAACAAAATCTTTGAAGCAAACACCAATATTCTTAAAAGTGCAGATGTAATTCATCCAGACCAGGTTTTGGTTATTCCAAATCCATAAGGTATACGAAAGACTGAAATTAAAAAATGCCACTGATGTATCAGTGGCATTTTTATTTCTATACTATTTTGTTTATATTTTAACTAAAAGCCTCGCTATGCTTGCTTTTCTATTACCCTAAGGGCAAAATTATGCATGCGCTCAAACTGCTCTTTAAGACCCATATCGCTATTATCAAATTCAATGGCATCAGGGGACTTCGTTAATGGAGAAAACTCGCGGTGCGAATCAATATAATCTCTTTTTTCTACATTCTCCAACACCTCTTCATAACTAACTTTCTCACCCCTATCCAGCAACTCTTTATACCGCCGATATGCTCTTTTTTCTGGGGATGCCGTCATAAATATTTTCAGCTCAGCCTCGGGAAAAACCACAGACCCAATATCACGACCATCCATCACAATACCCTTCTGCTCTCCCATCTTTTTTTGTAATGCCACCAACTTAATGCGTACTTGCTCTATTTCTGCAATGCGACTGACATTTCTGGAGACTTCCATCTTTCGGATTTTGGCTTCTACATTTTTATCATTCAGGTACATTTCCGAAAAACCTAAATCTTCATTAAAAACAAATCGCAACTGAATCTTCGATAGCTCTGCTACCAAACCTTCTATATCCTCGGAAGCACCACCAATAAAGCCGTTATCCATAGCGAATAATGTAATTGCCCTGTACATGGCACCCGTATCTACATAAACATAGCCCAAGGCCTTTGCCAATTGCTTGGCCAAGGTGCTTTTACCTGTGGATGAAAATCCGTCTATTGCAATCGTTATTTTTTTCATTGCTACTGAATTTAGTTCAGCCTGTATAAAAATAAGAAATAGAGTTGACTGGACTCTAATGGTTATCTATTTGTTTTTAAAGCTTCTTTGCGTTCTTCACTTTTCTATTTGTCAAGGCAATAGCTATGACCTCATGCATATCTTTCACATAGTGAAACGTAAGGCCCTTGAGGTAATCTGCCTTAATCTCTTTAATATCGCGCTCATTATCAGCACAAAGGATAATCTCCTTTATTCTGGCACGTTTTGCAGCCAATATCTTCTCCTTGATTCCACCCACAGGTAGCACCTTTCCACGAAGCGTAATTTCACCTGTCATAGCCAAGCTTTTCTTCACCCTCCTCTGGGTAAATAAGGAAATTAGAGATGTTAACATGGTTATACCTGCACTTGGACCATCTTTTGGTGTTGCACCTTCCGGCACATGAATATGCACGTTGTACTTTTCAAACATCTCGGCATCCAATCCAAAACGTTCTGCATTGGATTTTATATATTCCATAGCTATTGTGGCAGATTCTTTCATCACCTTACCAAGGTTACCCGTTATCGTCAAGGTACCTTTTCCTTTTGACAAAATAGATTCTATAAATAGAATATCACCACCTACGCTGGTCCAAGCCAAGCCTGTAACCACTCCTGCTACTTCATTATTCTCGTACTTGTCGCGCTCCATTTTTGGGGCACCCAAGACTTTTATGATATCCTCATTACTTACTTTAATATCATATTCCTCCTCAATTGCGATAGACTTTGCAGCGTATCGTACCATTTTGGCCAGTTGCTTTTCCAAAGAACGTACACCAGATTCCCTAGTGTAGCCCTCCACAATCTTCTCTAATTGTGGTTTGCCAATTTTTAAATGGCTGGCATCCAATCCATGCTCCTTCAATTGCTTTGGCAGTAAATGCTTCTTTGCAATTTCCACTTTTTCCTCAATCGTATAGCCACTTACGTTTATGATTTCCATACGGTCTAGCAAAGCGGGCTGTATGGTACCTAAATTGTTAGCCGTAGCAATGAACATCACTTTAGAAAGGTCATAGCCCATTTCCAAGAAATTATCATAAAACTCGCTGTTCTGCTCCGGATCTAAAACCTCCAACATGGCAGAAGATGGGTCGCCCTGATGACTGTTGGATAACTTATCTATCTCATCTAATATAAAAACCGGATTTGAAGTTCCTGCTTTTTTTAGACTTTGAATAATTCTACCAGGCATAGCACCAATATAAGTTTTACGATGGCCTCGTATTTCAGCCTCATCTCGTAATCCACCTAAAGAAATACGAACGTATTCCCTACCCAATGCTTCGGCAACGGATTTACCCAAAGATGTTTTTCCGACTCCCGGAGGGCCATAAAGGCAAAGTATGGGAGACTTCATATCGTTCCGTAGTTTTAATACGGCCAAATATTCTATAATCCTACGTTTCACATCTTCCAGACCGTAATGATCGCGGTCCAAGATGCGTTCGGCACGTTTTAAATCAAATTTATCCTTTGAAAATTCGTTCCAAGGCAGCTCTATAAGTAGGTCTAGATAGTTGCGTTGAATAGAATATTCCGCTACTTGCGGATTCATACGTTGCATTTTGGCCAATTCCTTGGTAAAATGCTCCTTTACTTTTTTGTCCCATTTCTTCTTCTTGGCCTTGGCTCGCATTTCATCCAACTCATCATCATGGGAAACACCGCCCAGCTCTTCTTGAATGGTCTTCATTTGTTGATGCAAAAAATATTCTCGCTGTTGCTGGTCCAAGTCGCTGCGTACCTTGGACTGTATATCGTTTTTCAGCTCCAGCTTCTGCATCTCCACATTCATATATTTCAAGGTCGCCAAGGCTCGTTGCTGGAGATCACCGATTTCCAATAATTCTTGTTTTGCCTTCACGTCCAAGTTAAGATTAGAGGACACGAAATTGATTAAAAAAGAATCGCTCTGAATATTTTTAATGGCAAAAGATGCCTCGCTAGGAATGTTTGGGTTGTCTTTAATAATCTTTAAGGCCAAATCCTTAATAGATTCAATTATGGCCAAAAACTCCACATTGTTGCTATCGGGCCTAAGTTCTGCTGTTTCACGTACGGTAGCTGTAAAATATGGTTTTTGCGTAAGTACCTCAGCAATTTCAAAGCGCTTTTTACCCTGGATAATTACCGTAGTATTACCATCCGGCATCTGTAGCACCCTCAAGATACGGGCAACGGTTCCTAGCGTGTTGATATCCTTTATCTCTGGATTTTCGGTCTCTTCATCTTTTTGCGAGACTACACCTATCACCTTATTTCCGCTATTGGCGTCCTTTATCAATTGGATAGAGGAATCCCTCCCCGCGGTAATTGGTATTACAACGCCTGGAAACAACACCGTGTTCCGTAACGGAAGTATAGGTAAGGTTTCTGGTAATGTTTCTCCATTCATTTGTTCTTCGTCCTCTGCCGTGAGCAAAGGAATCAACTCCGCTTCATCATCTATACCCTGTAAGGACATGTTGTCAAAGTTTGAAAATTTAGAATCTCCCATCTTTATATATCGGTCATTCTGTCACGTATGTGACAGAAAAATTAGTTTTACAATTCGTTTTAAACATCGTGCAAGTCCTTAAATACCTCATATTATACGAATAAGGATACTGCCCTACCCCTCTAATTCAATTCTTATGCCAACATCGAACTAAAATCAAAGCTATCTAAATACAATTCAAGGATGCATCAGTGTTTTTTCAATTAAATTGAATTCTTTTATCCCAAACTGTAACAATCCGTAACTTCATTCATCTATAAGACAAACCAATCACTTTTTTGAGCCAAAAAGAAGTACATATTGATGCATTATTGCAATCGTGCATAAACGGAAACCAAAGTGCACAGCTAGAAGTTTACAACAGGTACTACAAAGCCATGTACAACACGGCCGTACGTATTGTAAAAGATAGCGCGGAAGCAGAAGATGTGATGCAAGAATCGTTTTTAAACGCGTTTACGAAATTGCACACATTTAAAGCAGAAGTAAGCTTTGGAGCCTGGTTAAAACGAATTGTAATAAACAACAGTATTTATCATTACAAAAAGCAACGGAAAAAAAATGAAGTTGCCTTGGATGATATAATTTATAAGGTCGAAGATAATGACGGAATTACTTCGGATCATGTGTTTGTAAATCAAAAGGCTCAAAAAGTGATGGAGACCATGAACCGCTTAAAAGATAATTACAGAGTTTCTTTGACCTTACATTTAATTGAAGGATTCGACTATGAAGAAATAAGTGAAATCATGAATATAAGTTATGCTAATTGCCGCACCACTATATCCAGAGCAAAGGAAAGTTTAAGAAAGAAAATAGAAATTACCCACTGATGGAGAAAGACAACATCGAACAGTTATTCGAAAACCTAAAAGGTTCTTTTGATACACAAGTACCTGAAAACGGACATGAAGACCGATTTTTTGAAAAATTGAATCTTGGAAACAAGGATGCTATATCACCTGTTAAAAAAACAGCTTGGTGGAAAGGGGTATCTATTGCTGCTTCCGTAGCAGTTCTTATTGCCGTAAGCATTGGGTTCTTTAACCAAGGTTCTTCTATAGAAAATCAGGTAGCCAAGGTATCGCCCGAGGTTTCCAATACGCAGTTTTATTTTGCCAGTCTTATTGAAGACCAGGTAAAAGAGCTACAGGCAGAAAGCAGTCCGGAAACTCAAAAAATTATTTTCGATACCATGTTACAGCTTAAAAATTTGGAAACTGATTATGGCCGGTTAGAAAAAGAATTACTGAGTGGTGGTAACAGCAAATTATTACTTAGCGCCATGATTACAAATTTTCAAACAAGAATTGATTTATTACAAGATGTGCTTGAACAAATAGAAACTATTAAAAATTTAAAAAACTATAATGATGCGAACTATACTCTATAAATATACATTCATAATATGGGTACTAAGCCCTGTCTTTTTGTTAGCCAACAACGATATACTTGACGGCAAATACACGAAAGAGAAAACCATAAAAAAGGAATTCAACGTGAATGCAGATGCCTTGTTAAAAGTGAACAATAACTATGGTAATCTTAACATCACCTCCTGGAACGAAGACCGTATTGTTATAGAAGTACATATAAAGACCAGTGGCGACAATGAAGAAAAGGTGCAAAGTAAACTGGATGGAATTTCGGTGGACTTTGACGCAAGCAGCAGTATGGTTTACGCTAAGACAACCTACGGTGAACAAAAGAGCAGTTGGGGATGGAACTGGGGCAAGAACAACAATGTGAACATGCAAATTAACTACACGATAAAAGTTCCCATAAAGAATAGTGTAAACCTAGACAACGATTACGGAAACATTATCCTAGATCGGATAGACGGACATGCAAAAATAAATTGCGATTATGGAAGGTTGGAAATTGGCGAACTACATGGTAGGAATAATCAACTAAATTTTGATTATACCTCAAAGTCGACCATTGGGTATATAAATAGTGGCGAAATCCGAGCTGACTATTCTGGCTTTACCATTGAAAAAGCAGGTAATTTAATCGTAAATACAGATTACACCAACGCAACTATTGAGCAAATGGAAAACCTAGAGTATAGCAGCGACTATGGAAATATAGCTGTAGGAGAGGCAAAAGATGTTAGTGGAAACGGGGATTATATTACTATAAAACTCGGTACTATTCATGGGAATGTTAATCTAGATTCTGATTATGGTTCCATACGTATAGATGAACTTGCCGAGGATGCAGGAAATGTTACTATACGAACAGATTACACGGGTGTGAAAATTGGCTACAACCCCAACTATCATTTTGATTTTGACATTACCACCAGTTATTCTGGAGTAAGCGGTAAAGATGATTTTGAGATTAACATTAGTACTGAAAAATCATCCAATAAGCATTATGAAGGCTATTACGGTAGTGCTAATAGTGGCAATAAAATGCTATTAAACAGCGATTACGGAGGAATTAGCTTCACAAAAAAATAATACTAATTATATCAATCTAAACACAAATAAAATGAAAAAAGGAATCGTATTAACCCTGATATTGGCAATCACAGTATCCTGCTCAGCACAATGGGGTAAAAAAGTTAAAGGTAACGGAGATAAGGTAACTATAGAAAGATCTACCGGTGACTATGATGAAATAGTCGTTTCCGGATGGTTCGATGTGGATTTGGTAGATGGAAAAGAAGGGCAACTGATTCTGGAGGGAGAATCCAACCTTTTGGAATATATCACTACTGAGGTCAAAAACGGCAAGCTGTACATAAAAACAGAAAATAATGTAAACCTTAAACCTTCTGATTGGAAGAACGGAATCTATATTACCGTACCAGTAGAAAAAATTAGCGCTATTTCATTATCCGGATCTGGCGATATTGTGGGAAAAACAACAATCAAGACAGAAAAATTAGAGACAGCGATGTCTGGTTCTGGTGATATTACGTTGAATGTAGAAGCCAGTGCCGTCAGTGCTAGCATGTCCGGATCTGGCGATATTACCTTAAGCGGAAATACAACCGATTTTTCAGCGACTATTTCTGGAAGTGGGGATATTAAAGCCTTTGATTTAGAGGCCGATAATGTAGAGGCAACCGTTTCTGGCTCTGCAGACATCAAAGTAACAGCTAATAAAATGCTAAATGCTAGGGTTTCTGGTTCTGGGGATATTACCTATAGAGGTAATCCAGAAAAACTCGACACCAAAACAGCTGGATCCGGAGATATTTCAAAAGATTAACATCAAAATAGCGAACAATCAGTTACAGCAAGAGTCCCTTTTTTAAAGGGACTTTTTATTTGGTACCCGCAGTAATAATAGAATTCCTGCCAAAAAGAATAAGAATAAAAATAGTATCGCATACCGCATACTACTTACATGATCTACCACCGCAAAAATGACCATCCCTATAACGATACCTATCTTTTCGGCAACATCATAAAAGCTAAAGTAGGAGGTAGTATCTTCTGTATCTGGCAAATACTTAGAATAGGTAGAACGTGCCAAAGCTTGCACCCCTCCCATCACCAGGCCTACGAACCCAGCAGCGATATAAAACTGCATAGGGGTTTTCATGAAATAAGCATAAAAACAAAGGCACAACCAAATAAAATTAACAAAAATCAAGGTTTTTATATTCCCAAACTTGGCAGACGCCCTTGATGTAACTATAGCACCGACAACGGCTACTAACTGAATGACTAAAATACTAATAATTAGCCCCGTGGTTTTTTCGCTGTCCGTAGCCCAAGAAATTTCTTTTTCGCCAAAATAAACGGCCATCAGCATGATTGTCTGCACCGCCATGCTAAATACAAAAAATGCAGTTAAGTAGCGTTTTAAAGGTAAATTGAGCTTTAGTTGCTGCCAAACCGAGCGTAATTCTCGAAATCCATTAAAAACGACATCTTTGGTCACTTTGTGCCCTGCACCTGTGCCGTTCGGCAATACGTAGAAGGTGTATTGGCTAAATAGCATCCACCAAAATCCAACGGTTATAAAGGAAATTTTCATCGCCTCAAACTTGGCCGCGTTCAATTCTGCTTCCGTAGTACCAATATCAAACCCAAACCATTGCGGATTCATAACCATCGCCAAGTTAACGAGCAAAAGAAAAACACTACCAATATAACCCATTGAGAAACCTTTGGCACTGATACTGTCCTGCTGTTCCTCAAAAGCGATATCCGGCAAATAAGAATTATAAAAAACTAGACTACCCCAGTACCCAATTAGACCCATAAAGTAAAAAAGAATGCTCAAATGAATATGGTCTAAACTGAACCAATACAAACCAACACAGCCTATACCGCCCACATAGCAAAAGAATTTCATAAAACTCTTCTTATTCCCTACATAATCTGCAACGCCAGAGAGAATAGGAGATAAAACCGCAACAACCAAAAATGTGAATGCTGTTACGATTTCAATAAGGACCGTGGGCTTCATTTCAAAACCAAAAGCGGTTACCAAGGCTTCATCTGTTGTAAAAAGCGCCGAATAAAAAATAGGAAAAATAGAGGAAGCTATAGTAAGCGCGTAAACAGAATTGGCCCAATCGTAAAAGGCCCATGCGTTCAATAATTTTTTACTCCCTTTAACTGGTATGGTTTTGATCATGGTAAAATATAAAAGCCGCTCTTGGAACAAGAACAGCTTTCAATATACAATAAAACTAGTATTCGTTTTTACTTAAATTCAGTTACTCCAAATTTAGCAGCTTCCGCAGCTGCTTCTGGTGCCCAGACAGTTAAATTATTAATTCTTGTATCATTGGAAGGGTGGGTACTCATAAATTCCGGTGGTGCCTCTCCTCCGCTATTCGCCTTCATTCGTTTCCATAATTCCGCAGCTTCGTAAGGATTATAACCAGCGATAGCCATAATCTGTAATCCAATACGATCTGCCTCTGTCTCATGACCACGACTAAAAGGTAGCATTCCCAAAACCTGAGAGCCTACACCATAGACTTGATTAAATACATTTCTTTGTTCGTCCTTCAGCGCTACATTACCGGCAACAGCTCCAACCTGTTGCAAAGTACCTGCACTCATACGTTGCGCACCATGATCTGCCAAAGCATGAGCTACTTCATGCCCCATTACTACCGCTACACCAGTTTCTGTCTGGGTGATAGGAAGAATTCCTGTATAAAAAACAATCTTACCACCAGGCATACACCAAGCGTTTACTGCTTCATTATCCACCAAATTATACTCCCATTTGTAATCGCTCAAATAGCCAGGATACCCGTTTGCCGTTAACCAACGTTCCGCAGCTGCAGATATACGCTGTCCTGTCCTAGTAATCATATGTGCTTCCGCTGTTCCTGTGAGCACTTTATTTTCCCCAAGAAATTGGTCATACTGCGCAAATGCTGTTGGAAAAATTTGGCTGTTAGGATAAAAATTAAGTGTTTTTTGACCTGTAAAAGGATTTACTTTACATGCCGAAACGCCTATAAAAAGGGCCGCAATTAATACTATTTTTTTCATGGTTATAGTGTTTAGTATTGGGAAATTACAAAAATATTATTTTCCCGTAATGTGTAAAACAGTAAAATTCTTGTCTATATAAAGACTATGATTTCCATTTGGCTTTACCGAGTTTATATCAATCTCCTCATTATCCACTTCAATTTTATGAATCTTGAAGGGAAGTCCGTGAAGGTTAAACTTTAATGTTTCGTATTCGGTTATAAAGCTACCATCCTTAAACTGTTGAACCGTAATGGAGTTTTCCTTTCCAGTCAACTTAAAGTTTCGCAGGGAATATCTCCCTTTTTTATAATCGTAACCATCCTGGGCGTCTTCATAAACCTCGGAAGTTTCCGTTCCTAATTTATAATACGTATCTAAAATCAATTCCTTAATTTTTAGCTCTCCCACATACTGCTGTATGGGGTATTTAGGTATTATCGCTCCCTCTTTTATAAATAGTGGGACGGAATCCAAATCTGCTTTTACCCAACGTTCTTTTCCTCCCTCGGATACTTCATCAGTCCAAAAATCATACCATCTTCCCCTAGGAATATACATTCTTCTTCCTTGTGCATTTGGTTCTTGTATAGGACAGACTAATATATGTTCCCCAAAAACAAACTCGTCGGTTCTAAAATGGGTTTGCGTATCTTCTTGATCAAAAAGCACCAAAGACTGCAACATGGGACGTTGCTCTTTGCTGTATTTATAAAACATGGTATACAAATAAGGTAGCAACTGATATCGAATCTCGATAAACTTACGCACGATATCGGTAATCTCGGTGCCAAAAGACCAAGGTTCTTGATCTCCATGGTCGCCACTGGAATGCACCCTACAGAAAGGGTGAAAAATACCCAATTGCACCCATCGTGCGAAAAGTTCGCCGTTTGGCTGTTCTGCAAAGCCACCAATATCGGAACCTACAAAAGAATAACCACTCATACACATACGCTGCATTTGCACATTTGCAATCCAAAGATGCTCCCAAGTAGCTACATTATCTCCCGTCCACGTAGAGGAATATCGTTGTGTACCAGCAAATGCAGCCCGTGTAATTACAAAGGGTCTTTTAGGATATACATATTTTTTAACACCTTCATAGGTTGCTCTTACCATTTGCATCCCATACACATTATGGGCTTTTCTATGGGTACAAGGGTGACCGTCATAATTATGCCTAGTATCCAAAGGTGCTGTTTTACCAGGTACCTCCATCACAGCTGGTTCGTTCATATCGTTCCAAACGGCATGAACCCCCAAATCGGACATAAATTCTTTGTATAATTCTGCCCACCATTCCCTAACTTCTGGATTCGTAAAATCAGGAAAATTACATTCACCAGGCCATACTTTTCCTGTCATTAAAGGACCATCGCCCCTTCTACAGAAATATCCTTTTTCTAATGCTTCCTTATAAATCCAGTATTCCCTATCTATCTTAATTCCTGGATCAATCATGACAACGGTTTTAAAACCATCGGCCTCCAGTTCCTTTATCATTCGTTTTGGATCCGGAAAGAGTTTTTTATCCCAGGTAAAACATCGAAATCCGTCCATGTAGTCAATATCCAAATAAATGGCATCACAAGGAATTTGTTGATCTCTGAACCCTTTGGCTATTTCTTTTACATTACTTTCCGGGTAGTAACTCCACTTGGACTGATGATAACCCAACGCCCACATGGGTGGTAGTTCTGGGGTTCCAGTTAAATTAGAATATGCAGAAACTACTTTTGACATCTCTGGCCCATAAAAGAAATAATAATTCATATCTCCTCCATCTGCCCAAAAACTGGTTGTATTTCTGCGCTCGTGAGCGAAATCGAAATGGGTTTTAAAACTGTTATCAAAAAAAAGACCGTAAGCCTTGCCCTTGTGTAATCCTGTATAAAAGGGAATTGCTTTATACAATGGGTCTTGGTCCTTACCATATGCATATTGGTCTGTCACCCAATTTTCAACCCGCTTACCTTTGAGGTTGCTATGGGTCGCTTTATCTCCCATTCCATAAAAACTCTCCCCAGTTTGGGTGATTTTACTCATTTTTACGGTATTGCCGCCGTATTCATAATTCTCTTCCCAATGAAAACCGATTTCGTCCTCATTAATTATATTCCCTTCCAAATCGGATATTTGGGTACGTAATGATTTTTTATCTACCAAGACATGTACACGAGCCGTTTCAATGACATACTCCGTATCATTCTCCACCACTTCTAACTTGCTGTAACCCAAATTTGCCTCGGGGTCTATAGCATAAGAAAAATCAGGTTCGAAAACATAATTTGTAGCATACCTAAAACGAATAAGACTGCCTCTTAAAACAGTAATTTCTAACACTACCCCGTTCTCGGTAGTTAGGTATATTTTATTGGTATCCTGTTTAAAATCGACTATATGGTTTGGGTATAAGTTACCCTTATATTCTAATTCTGTATTTGTAATCATTAATCTGAAAATTTAAATAAAAAGCAAAAAAAGTACTTTCACCCGGAATTACGAAATATAAACCGAGCAATCGCAAACTATAACGTTTTAGGTACCTAAAGCTACTTTAAAATGACAATCCCTAACGGAGGAATCGTTATTTCTACCGATTTTTTATAGCCATGCCACTCCTTTGTAGAAGATTTAATGTTAGGGTTTTCATTACCTGAACCCCCATATTTGGTAGCATCGCTGTTCAATATCTCTTTTAATTTTCCTTTTTTAGGATTTCCAATCCTATAGTTTTCCCTGAGAATAGGTGTGAAATTACAAGCAACAATCAGGTCGTTCTTTTTATCATGGCCTCTTCTGACATAGGTAAGCACAGAGTTTTCATGATCTCCATAATCTATCCATTCAAAACCTTCCTGACTAAACTGTTTCTCATACAAGGCGGGATAGTTCTTATAGGTATGGTTTAAATCTTTCACAAATTGTTGCACACCTGCATGCCCGTCATAATCAAGTAAGTGCCAATCCAAACTTTGTTGAAAATTCCATTCTGCCGTTTGTCCAAACTCGCCACCCATAAACATTAATTTAGTTCCGGGATGGGTAAACATATAGCCGAACAACAATCTTAAATTTGCAAAACGTTGCCACTCGTCTCCTGGCATTCTGTATACCAAAGATTGTTTACCATAAACTACCTCATCATGAGAAAAAGGGAGCATAAAATTTTCTGTAAAAGCATAGGTCATGCTAAACGTTAAATCATTTTGATGGTGCTTACGATAAACTGGCTCTTTTTGAAAATACTCTAAAGTATCGTGCATCCACCCCATCATCCATTTCATTCCAAAACCTAGACCACCATGATTAACTGATTTAGAAACTCCTGAAAAAGCAGTAGATTCTTCTGCAATGGTCTGTACACCCTCAAAACTGGCATAGACTTCTTGGTTAAGCTCACGAATAAAAGAAATAGCATCTAGGTTTTCATTATTGCCGTATTCATTAGGTTCCCACTCGCCATCTTCGCGAGAGTAATCCAAATACAGCATAGACGCCACGGCATCTACACGCAAACCATCTACGTGAAACTGTTCTAACCAGAACAAAGCGTTACTTATTAAAAAGGCCCGAACTTCGTTTCTTCCGTAGTTAAAAATTAGACTTTTCCAGTCTTGATGGTATCCTTTTTTCCTATCCGGATGCTCGTATAAGTTGGAGCCATCGAAAAAACCTAATCCATGGGCGTCTTCAGGAAAATGGGACGGTACCCAGTCCAAAATCACTCCTATATCATTTTGATGAAAGGCGTCTACTAAAAATTTAAAATCTTCTGGGGTACCAAATCTTGATGTTGGTGCAAAATATCCTGTAAGCTGATAGCCCCATGATGGATCATATGGATACTCCATTATGGGCATGAACTCCACATGGGTATAACCCATTTCCTTTATATAATTAACCAAATCTACGGCCAACTCGGTATAGGTCAAAAAATTTCCTTCTGCATTTCGCTTCCAAGAGCCTAAATGCACCTCATACACAGAATAGGGCCTGTCTAAACCGTTCTTTTCCTTTCTATAACCCATCCAATCGGTATCTTTCCAATCATACTCCTTAGACCAGACTATCGAAGCTGTTTTAGGCGGATGCTCACATAGTTTGGCAAAAGGGTCTGCTTTCTCCGTCCAAATATCCTGATTGTGAGACTGTATTTTATACTTATATTTTTCTCCATGTCCTATATGAGGAATAAAGCCCTCCCAGATACCACTAGAATCCCAGCGTACATTCAAAACATGCGTTTCTTGGTTCCATGCGTTAAAATCCCCAACAACAGAGATCGCTTTTGCAGATGGTGCCCAAACGGCAAAGTAGGTTCCTTTTACACCCTCTACTTCGATAGGATGTGATCCTAATTTGTCATACAAACGGTAGTGTTTTCCACCCTTAAAGAGGTCGATATCAAAATCTGTGAACAAGGAATGCACGATAACTTTAGACATAGGTATCTTATATTTTTTTAGTAAATCTAATCAACTTTGCAATAACTTAGGGAATATAGCTGTTTTACTTGGTGTGTACCAAACCAACCCTAATTAATTTGGATAAAATTAAAAAGTGGAACGCTTTTTGAAAACACATAAAACAAGTACATAGTAAGAAACCAAAAAAATCAACATATTATGAGAAAATTCAGTGTAGTATTCGGTAGTTTAATCGCATTATTCTTTATGGCTTGTACGGGCCCACAAGGACCTCCAGGTTTTGATGGTTTTGATGGTCTAGACGGTTTTGATGGTCGTGATGGTGCAGATGGTGTTGACGGTGTAAATATTTTAGGCCAAGTTATTGATATTGAAGGCTCGTTTACCCCCGAAAACGATTACGCCATCTTATATGAATTCCCACAAACAGTTGAAGTTTTCGATACCGATATCGTTCTTGTATATCTTTTGTGGGACCAGACAGAAGATTCCAATGGAGAAGCCGTAGATATTTGGAGGCTGATGCCACAAACACGAATACTTAATCAAGGATTGTTACAGTACAATTACGATCATACGTTTTTCGACGTAAGTTTATTTTTGGAATTTAATTTTAATGAAGCCGAATTATTGCCCAGTGATACGGATAATCAAGTTTTTAGGATAGCGGTATTGCCCGCTGACTTGACTCAAGGAAAACTGGATACCTCAAATATTTACTCGGTTATGGGAAGGCTAGGTATTACTGAAGATAAGATTGAGAAATTTCAAATAGATTAATATAATACATAAGCTTTTTAACAATACGCCCCATCATTTTTTGATGGGGCGTATTTCTTGATAGTGCTCTCAATCTTTAAGAAAACAGTAACAGAAGTTTTATGTTAAGTGCTGTATCTTTGAAAGGATTGAAAAGAAAAAAGACTAACATTAAAAAGCTATGAAATATTCTCTATTAATTACCCTAATTATTTTAGCCGCGAGCTGTAAAGGAATCTCCCAAGAAAAAGAAACAGCTAACACCCAAACCGAAGTAAAAAAAGAGTTTCCGATTACTAAAACGGAGGCGGAATGGAAAAAGCAACTCACAGATGCGGAATTCTACGTGCTTAGAAAAGCTGCTACTGAAAATCCTTTTACTAGCGAATTGTTAGCTATTAAAAAAGAAGGCACTTATGTATGTGCAGGTTGCGACACCCCTGTTTTTAAAAGTGAACATAAATTCGATTCTGGTACAGGTTGGCCTAGTTTTGATAGGGAAATTGAAGGTAATGTGACCTATGATGTAGATTATAAAATAGGCTATAAAAGAACCGAGGAACATTGTGCGACTTGCGGCGGTCATCTAGGCCATGTATTTGAAGACGGTCCTTCGGAAACCACTGGAGAGCGGCACTGTATTAATGGAGTAGCCTTAAAGTTTATTCCTAGCAAATAAAATAAATACAGGATGGTATGTATCCATGGGAAAGTTTCATAGCTAGTGCGCGTTTTGAATTTGAGCGGTACAAAGCCTTGGGAGACAAAACCCTAAGTCAGTTATCCGAAGAAGATATTCACTGGACCTTAAACGAATCTGATAATTCTATTGCACTTATCATAAAACATTTGGCTGGCAATATGCACAGCAGATGGACTAACTTTTTAACTGAAGATGGCGAAAAAGAGTGGCGCAACAGAGAAAACGAGTTTACACAGCCGCATAAGAACAAAGCAGAACTAATAGCCTATTGGAACACAGGATGGGAATGTTTATTTGCTGCTTTGCATCAAATAAACAGTTCTAATTTCGATACTGTAATTAAAATACGAAACGAAGAACATACGATTCTTGAAGCAGTGAACCGCCAGTTAGCCCACTATGCAAGTCACGTGGGGCAACTAGTGCTGATAGGTAAAATGCGCAAGGGAACAGAGTGGGTTTCACTTTCTATCCCTAAAGGGGATACCAAAGAGTTTAATCGAAGAAAATTCAAGTCTAGCAGTTCACAATAAAAATAACATTACTTTCCTTTTAAACTTAACCTAGATCATTGTCCTTCAAACTTGGTTTTGTATTTTTGCAGCGCTCCCAAAAAGACTTGGGTTTTAACATTAAAAAATTAAAAATATGAGCACTTTCGACGTTATTGTTTTGGGTAGTGGACCAGGAGGTTATGTTACTGCCATTAGAGCATCGCAACTAGGACTAAAAACCGCTATCATAGAAAAGGAAAGCCTTGGCGGCGTTTGTTTGAACTGGGGGTGTATACCTACCAAAGCTTTAATAAAATCTGCGCAAGTGTTTGAATACCTGAAGCATGCAGCAGATTATGGACTAAAAGCCGAAGGCGTAGATAAAGATTTTGATGCCGTAGTAAAAAGGAGCCGTAACGTTGCCGGAGGAATGAGTAAGGGTGTGCAGTTCTTAATGAAGAAAAATAAGATTGAAGTTCTTAATGGATACGGCACATTAAAACCCGGAAAGAAGGTATCCGTAAAGGCAGAAGACGGTACCGAAACCGAATATAGTGGAAAACATATCATCATCGCCACTGGAGCTCGAAGCAGGGAACTCCCTAGCTTGCCACAAGACGGTAAGAAAATTATTGGATACAGAGCGGCAATGACGCTTAAAGAACAACCTAAAAAATTAATTGTTGTAGGTAGCGGAGCCATTGGTATCGAATTCGCCTATTTTTATAATGCTATGGGTACGGACGTTACCGTAGTGGAATACCTGCCGAACATTGTTCCTGTTGAAGACGAGGACATCTCTAAACAATTGGAGCGCAGCTTTAAAAAAGCCGGTGTAAAAATAATGACCTCTGCAGAAGTTATAGGAGTAGACACCTCCGGAGATGGTGTCAAAGCAACTGTGAAAACTGCCAAGGGAGAGGAAGTATTGGAAGCGGACATTGTACTTTCCGCGGTTGGAATTAAAACAAATATTGAAAATATAGGACTAGAAGATGTTGGTATTGCCACCGACAGGGACAAGATTTTGGTCAATGACTTTTATCAGACCAATATTCCCGGATATTACGCCATTGGAGATGTCACGCCAGGGCAAGCTTTGGCACACGTAGCCTCTGCCGAAGGTATTTTATGTGTTGAAAAAATAGCAGGAATGCATACGGAAGCCTTGGATTATGGAAACATACCTGGGTGTACGTACTGTAGTCCTGAAATTGCATCCGTAGGACTTACGGAAAAACAGGCCAGGGAACAAGGTTTGGATATTAAAGTGGGTAAATTTCCATTTTCGGCGAGTGGTAAAGCTCAAGCCTCCGGCACATCTGATGGCTTTGTAAAGGTCATCTTTGACGCCAAATATGGCGAGTGGCTAGGATGCCATATGATAGGTGCAGGAGTTACAGATATGATAGCTGAAGCTGTTCTCGCCCGTAAATTGGAAACTACAGGCCATGAAGTATTAAAAACGGTGCATCCACACCCCACGATGAGTGAGGCTGTAATGGAAGCCGTGGCAGATGCTTATGACGAAGTAATTCATCTGTAATAAATAGTTTAAATCCTTTCCTTTAAGGTTGACTATATAAAGTGCTTTCCAAAGACTAATAAGTACCATACGTTTTTGGAAAGCGCTTCACAACCAACCTCATTAGAAGATAAAACCGATACTATACCAGCACCAGTAGTTTACAATTTTAAATAAAGGAATATGTTGAAATTATTTAGAGTAACTGCAATTTTAGAAGGAATCTCTTATTTAGCTTTGTTTGGAATTACCATGCCCTTGAAATATTGGGCGGAAATTCCAGGTCCAAATAAAATCGTTGGTTATGCCCATGGCGCACTTTTTATCACCTTTATTGCCTTAGCGCTGCTCGTTTGTTTCAATAAAAAATGGGGAATCAAACGGTTTATTATTTTCGGAATCGCTTCCTTGTTGCCATTTGCTACTTTTTATGTGGAACAGAAGTATCTGAAGCCTGCTGAAGCTTAGCTTCTAAAAGTATTATACTGCCATTATTGCAAGCTATAGAAAACTTTGTATAGCCAAATCATAACTTTGCAGTCCAAAACCCAAAATAACTCCTTTAGCACCAGATGAAATGTAGGAAACATGCCTATATTCCTCCCGTTTGTGTGTATTGGAAATATGAACTTCTACCACTGGGGTTTCAATTGCCTTAACAGCATCCCCTATACCAACAGAGGTATGCGTGTATGCCGCAGCATTTAGAATAATACCATCGTAGTTAAAACCTACTTCTTGCAACTTGGTTATTAAATCTCCTTCTATATTGGATTGAAAATACTCAAGTTGAACATCCTTAAACTTAAATTGAAGGGTTGAAAAATAGTCTTCAAAAGTTTGTTTACCATACACTTCTGGCTCTCGCTTCCCTAAAAGATTTAAATTTGGTCCATTAATAATAATTAGCTTCATACTGTAAAAGTAAGGATAAAACAGAGGTATAAAAAAAGCGAAAACCGTAGTTTTCGCTTTATCAACATACTATTATATGTAATTAGTTAAAACGGTAACCAGCTCCTACAGTCAAAGTATTATAATCGACTAACTCACCAAAATCACCACCTCGCATCACTTCAAATCCGTAACGGGCCTCAACGAACCAATTGTCATTTATCTGATATCCACCACCAACAGCCAAATCAAGACCAAAAGCACCATCGGGAACATCTTCCAAAAGGTAATTAATTTGAGGACCTGCTTGAATGGTAAATGACTCTGCAATTTCATATTTAGCCATTACTGGAATATACAATGCTGTTAAATCGCTTACGATACTAAGTAGCGCAGATGGTTCTATAGACCA
>RCND010000656.1_pt1 | contig 22400 bp, 21 predicted proteins | sample 2041351 | NCBI WGS metagenome assembly RCND01 (sample SAMN09708230, study PRJNA481090) | Marine sediment metagenome, whole genome shotgun sequencing project. | biome: marine sediment; feature: ocean; material: sediment; isolation source: Sewage treatment plant 12B marine sediment (STP12B) ... | reverse complement strand
GTACAAAAAGGTCAGTGGACTATTATTCATGAAATACTTAATGTTATTGAGTTTTCAGGAGCAGATGAATCAATAACAAAATATGCATATTTAACAGCCCGTGCCGGAGTGGAATCTTATATAAATATTAGTGAAAAAGAGATAAACCGTCTTATGACATTATCTTATGAAAGTGGATTTGGAATTGCTTCAGGCCTCTACTACAGGATTTTAGCAGGAAATTATCTTAAGATTTTTGATATTAGACAGCTGCCCTGGATGTTTAATAAAATAGTAAGCCGAAATCTGGAATCTTCATCTGTTGGAATGGATGGTAGTTCAGAGCTCATTTATGGTTTACTTGAGTATGGATATCCTATTGAAGCATTTTTAAAACGGCTTTTTCATCGTCATTCAATTCAACTGTCGGCGCAGCCTTTTGCTCTGGTTTCATTTGGGGAAAGAATAGCACCTCCTGAATCGAAGCATTATTGGTTAAAAACATAACCAATCTGTCGATTCCAATTCCGATACCTGAAGTTGGTGGCATACCATACTCCAATGCTCTTACAAAATCCATATCAATAAACATGGCCTCGTCATCACCCTTTTCAGATAAATTCATCTGATCCTGGAATCTTTCCAACTGATCAATGGGGTCGTTCAATTCAGAATAAGCATTGGCCAATTCCTTCCCATTTACCAACAATTCAAATCTTTCGGTCAATTCAGGATTATCTCTATGTTCTTTACATAAAGGACTCATTTCTTTTGGATAGTCTGTGATAAAAGTTGGTTGCACATAATGGTGTTCACATTTCTCTCCGAACAGCTCATCGATCAGCTTACCTTTACCCATTGTCTCATTAGCATCTATCCCAATTTTGGTGCAAACCTCTCTTAATTCGACCACATCCATCCCTGCAACGTCATAACCAGTATGCTGTTTAATGGCAGATAAAATGGGAATTCTTGCATAGGGTGCTTTAAAATTGATCAGATTCTCTCCTACCTGTACCTCTGATGATCCATTAGCATCAACTGCCACTTTTTCAAGCAGTTCTTCGGTCATTTTCATCATCCAGTTATAGTCTTTGTAAGCGACATATAGCTCCATCACTGTAAATTCAGGATTATGAGTACGGTCCATTCCTTCATTCCTGAAATCTTTGGCAAACTCATAAACAGCATCAAATCCTCCAACAATAAGTCTTTTCAGATACAACTCATTCGCGATCCTCATGTACAAGGGCATATCCAATGCATTGTGATGCGTAATAAATGGTCTTGCCGCAGCACCCCCTGGTATGGGCTGTAAAATTGGTGTTTCCACCTCAAGATACCCTCTGTCATTAAAGAATTGTCGCATGGAGTTGGTGATCTTGGTTCTTTTAATAAACGTCTCCTTCACATGGTCATTGACTATTAAATCAACATAACGCTGTCGGTATCTCATTTCAGCATCACTAAATGCATCATGGGCTTTTCCGTCTGCATCAACTTTGACTATTGGCATAGGCTTTAAAGCTTTCGATAAAACTGTTAGCTCTTTCACCATGATAGACTTCTCACCAACCTGTGTTTTAAAAACTTCACCTCTAATACCAATGATATCACCAATATCCAGTAATTTTTTAAAAACCTCATTGTACATGGTCTTATCTTCTCCAGGACAAACCTCGTCTCTGTTCACATAGATCTGGATTCTACCCGTAGCATCCTTTAATTCGGCAAATGATGCCTTACCCATGATTCTTCTGCTCATTATCCTTCCGGCCATCACAACCTCTTTCCTTTCAAGGCTCTCGAATTCATTGACTACTTTCTGAACTGTAGATGTGGTTTTAAACTGCGCCGCAGGATATGGATTAATACCTAAATCACGTAATTTTTGTAATGACTCTCTACGAACTATTTCCTGTTCTGATAACTGCATTTTCTATAAGGTTTTGAAAAATAGGTCGCAAAGATACGGGGAATCAATGATAAAATGAATTAATGATATAATGAATTAATGGATCATCCCGTCAGTGAAAGGCTTATGTTTAAAAAACTTGTAACGAAAACTATAAAATAGCGTCAAGTAAGTAAAATAAATTAACGAATTTTGCAATCTCAAACAATTATTTAAAATGAGCATTTGGAGGGTACTTTTATCGATTTTATTTCCGCCTTTGGCCGTCATAGACAAGGGCTGCGGGAGCGTGGTAATCGTTTTCATCCTAACCCTGTGCGCCTGGATTCCGGGAGTAATAGGAGCGTTGATCATATTAAATAATCCGAAATACAACTGATGAATCAGGTTGCTTTTAAAGACCTTGGATCTATGGATTACAAGGATGCATGGGATTATCAAAATGAGCTTTTTAAAGGCATCATAGACATTAAACTTGCGAATCGCAATCGTGATATAAAAGAGTTAAGCCCTAATTATTTATTATTCACTGAACACCCTCCCGTATATACGCTTGGTAAAAGTGGTGATCTTTCCAACCTTCTTCTTAATGAGGAACAACTGAAGCAGAAAGGTATTTCATTTTTCAAATCCAATCGAGGTGGTGACATTACCTTTCACGGACCAGAACAAATTGTGGGATATCCAATTATTGATCTGGAAGAATTCAAGCCTGATATCAGGTGGTACATGCGCAGTTTGGAAGAAGTCATCATTAGAACCATTGCCCATTACGGACTTCAGGGAGTGCGTAGCGATGGTGAAACCGGTGTTTGGCTGGATGTGGGAACGCCTTTTGCAAGAAAAATATGTGCCCTTGGTGTTAGAACTTCGAGATGGGTCACCATGCATGGTTTTGCCTTAAACGTGAATACAAATCTCGGGTATTTTGACCATATCATACCCTGCGGAATCAGAGGAAAAGCAGTGACTTCCATGCAAGCAGAGCTCAATCGAAAAGTTCCTCTGGAGGAAGTTAAGGGACTAATTAAAGAAAATTTTGAAAAGGTATTTGACGTAACAATGATGTAATGATGTAATGATGTAATGATGTAATGAAAATTTGAACTCCTGCCTTATATTAGCTTGTTTCTTCATTAAAATAAACCTTGTAAAACTTCATTTTCCTTTCTTCATCATAACCCAATTCAAGATATTCAGAAGATGCATCCGGAGCTTCTACGTCTAATTTGATCTGAATATGCGTATCCAATTTGATCTCTGTCTTTAGTTTTTGCTTTTGTTTTTTCAAAACAGTATCAGAAACATGAAACTGATTTCTGATCAACACTTCCTTATCCGATTCAAATAACTTCTTATAATCATCAAATAAATCTTTTTGATCTTCATCTTCAAAAACCTCTTCCTTAAAATCGTGAATATTCACGGTCTCATTCTCCTTTAGATAATCAATGGTTTTGGCTAAAAAATGACTTTGTTCCTGAGTACTGTAATCTACTTTTATAACTTCATTTGAAAAATCCTTACACATTTCAATATACGACTGGGTATGATTGTTCTTATCATCTGCAAATTTCACATTTAAGAAATTTTTGATCCAGTATTGCGCATCATAATTATTGTTATCGACACTGAGAACTACCATGCCTTCGTCGTCTTGATAATTTACGATTAAACAACCTTTATCAATCTTTTTGGTGCTAATTCCTTTTTGTACCAATACATCAAGACTGTTCCCTTCCATATAGGTTTGGAAGAAATTAGTTTTACTTTCAATTTTGAAAATACCCAAAGCATTTGTTTGCACTTCATTAAATTCTATATCGTCAAAAAGGGCAATTATCACATCTCCGGTTTTGATCTGTGCCGAATTGGATTGTTCAAAAAGATGTAAAACAATATTCTTGGAGGCTTCCACAAAGAAATCTTCTTCTTTGAACAAACGCTGAGAATAACTGTTGATTTCATTTAAATTGATATCCGCATGATGATGGAACCTAAAACTTTCTGTAAGATTCCCAAAAGGCTTTAGCAAGTAGGGCAACATCAAATTATAACTATCCTCATCAAAAACAACGGGGCCTTCTGAAAATACGTTGCGCGTATCATTGAATTTGTTACCAATTTTATGAATGATCAATTTAGGGATACTGGCCTTCGTTCTTTTAATCATGACATGAATTTTTACGGAGCTGCAATGATACGATTTTAGAAGAATTTATCGGGTTCAAGACATAAAAAAATCTCACATATAAATAACAAAGAACAGTTCTTTTTAATATGTGAGATAAAGTTTGATCGGAGTACTTTATTTTACAAATTTTTCTCAAAAATTAGCTTACCCTCCTTAATCGTTTTCAACAACTGATGTTTTCTAGGGTATCATCCAAGTCTATAAATGACCTATTCAACCCTAACAAAAATTTCTCTCTTTTCAAAAGCACCTTCCTTCTCCCAGGGCCGTTTATATACCATAATCAGTTTTTGATCACCTCTTCTCTTAGCCCTGAATTCCCAAATTTCATTACCTCCGGCACCGGTTAATGGCTTATCCGACAACACATAATCCATATAAACTGAATCAATAATCGATTCGTTCGTCTTATTTTCCCATTGCCAGCTATACCCTGTAGAATGATTTGCCTTTAAAACTACCTTGAAAATTTCTCCTTGACGTACCTTCATCCTGCTCTGGAAAGACAAGAGACCAACGCAAATCAAAGCCAATAGAAAAATTTGCTTCATAGTATTTGATTTAGTCAAAGATAAAGTATTTGCCTCATTAATTTAATTTGAAAAAATCTTAAAGATCCAGCTTTAACTGATCAGGTAACAATCTAAAACTATTCCTATGGTGCAGACAGGAACCAAATTCTCTGATGGCCCTTCGATGTTCTTCAGTCGGATACCCTTTATTTCTGGCCCAATTATATACCGGATATTCCTTGTGGATTTTCTCCATATAATCATCTCTGTAAGTCTTGGCCAGTATAGAAGCTGCAGCAATGTTCAGGTATTTCCCATCGCCTTTGACAATCGTCTTATATGGAATATCGTAAAAATCTTTAAACCTGTTTCCGTCAACTGCAATAAAATCAGGAGTTACATTCATAGCCTCAATCGATTTGTGCATGGCCAGAATGGAGGCATTAAGAATATTGATCTCATCAATTTTATCCTGATAAATATAAGCCACAGCAAAAGAGATCGCTTCTTTTTCAATGATTGGTCTTAAGTATTGGCGCTTCTTTTCTGACAGCTGTTTCGAATCATTCAACAACTCATTCTTGAAATCAGCGGGTAGAATAACCGCAGCAGCAACTACAGGACCAGATAAACAACCTCTTCCGGCCTCGTCCGTTCCTGCTTCAAACTGATATGATGAATACTTTAATTCTAGCATAATTTGGGTCTTTTCAAAAATAAGAAACCCTAAACAAATAGGATGATATAATATGCTCAAAAATTTTACCTTTGTCTTCAATTAAAATTTTCTATGCTAAGGAAACTTCCCATTTTAATTTTATTGTTTATTTCGGCAGTTGGCTGGGCTCAAATCAATGACGGTCAGCTCAATACTTTAGACAATAGATATATCGATGAATATGGAGATACAGCCAAGGTGTATACCAAGGAAGTTGAGATTGAATTAAGTGACAAAACTTATTATCACGATTATAAGATCATTGATTATAAAATGGATACAACCTATATTGACACCACGCTCAATATAAAAAAATACTATAAATTCAATGTAGAAAGAAAAGATGATTTTGAACTCATGCCTTTTCACAACCCCGGACAAGCCCACAATCCCCTTGCTTACACATTTGATAGCAACAGTACCTACCCTAAAATTGGGGCAAGGGCTCAGCATTATAATTATTACGAGGTCGAAGATATCAAGTATTACAGTGTTCCAACGCCTTCTACAGAATTGATGTGGTCTACTGTATTAGAACAAGGACACCTTTTGGATGCCATGTTTGCTTTTAATCTTTCCAGGCAGTTTAACATGTCATTAAGTTATAAGAGCCTGCGCTCTCTTGGTAAATACAGGCATTCCCTAAGCGATCATGGGGCGGCCAGGATTACCATGAGCTACCACACTAAAAACAAACGGTACTTTATCAGAAGTCACTTGGTGGCACAAGACTTGAACAATGATCAGAACGGCGGACTTACAGATGAATCACTCTTCAATTTTGAAAATGACGACCCTAATTTCAAAGACAGAGCAAGACTTGAGACCAATTTTTCGGACGCCGAATCTATTGTAAGAGGCAACCGCTATTATTTTGATCATTTTTTCGTGCTTTGGGATAAAAAAGACAGCCTGAAATCGATTCCTTCCGATCTCAAAATTGGCCATCAGTTCAATTTTGAACGCAAACATTATCAATATAAGCAAGACAATGCCAACAGCATGTTTGGGAGGGCTTTTACAAGTGATATTAATGACGACGCCAAGTATTCAAAATTATATAATGAGGCCTATCTTTCCTTAAACTCCCCTATTACTTTAGGAGAAGTAAGGTTTAAGGTCAATAATTTCTTTTATCATTACAGCTATGAAAGTATTGTCATTGCAGAAGATGACGTCATAGATTCTAAACTTGATGGTAATAGCTTTGCCGTAGGGGGAGAATGGCATACCAAATTTAAAAAATTTAACCTTGATGTTGATGCGTCCCAGATTGTTTCTGGCAACCTAACGGGGCATGCTTATTCGGCAATGGCGAGTTTTAAAACAGACAGTGTTTTTACCGTCAATGCCAGAGTTTTCAGCAATAGCCGATCTCCAAACTACAATTACCTTTTGAATCAAAGCGATTATAAAAGCTATAATTGGCAAAATGACTACAAAAACGAAGAAATCAATGGTATCGATTTTGTTTTTGATTCTGACAAATGGATTTTTGCTTCAGCAAACCTTACTAATATTGATAATTATACCTATTTCGATCTGGATGAAACCACGGGGCAAACAAGACCGATGCAGGCTTTAGAATCTGTGAATTATTTTAAGATCAAACTCAGTAAGGCAATTAAGTTTGGGAACTTTGTACTGGATAATCAGTTCATCTACCAAAAAGTAACGAGTGGTGAGGACGTGTTGAGGGTCCCTGATTTTATCACCAGAAATACCTTTTATTATGCTAACCATGTATTCAAAGGGAATCCTTTGTATTTGGAAACAGGAGTGACCTTTAGTTATTTTAGCAAATACCTTATGAACAGTTACAATCCTGTGATTGCCGAATTTTATTTACAAAACGATCGGGAATATGGTGGTTTTCCTCTGTTCGACTTCTTTGTAAATTTTAGGGTCAAAACGATGAGAGTATTTTTCAAACTCGAGCATTTTAATTCAGGCTTTAGTGAGAATAATTATTATTCTGCTCCTACCTATCCTTACAGAGATTTTGTGATCAGGTTTGGCCTGGCATGGAATTTCTTTATATAAAATTTTTGATGTCGTTCTCTTGAACGAAAAATAGAGTGTTTAATTACGTTATGCAGCAAGAACTTCACATACAAGTTTCACCCGAAACGGCTCACAATGATGATCAATTGAAGTCTTATGTTGCAAAACACATTGATCTGTCGAAAAATGAGATCAGTCATATAGAAATCTTAAAACGCTCCATTGATGCACGTCAAAAATCAGTCAAGATCAATTTAAAGGTCAATGTCTTTGTAAATGAAAGGGCTACTCATAAAACCATTGATCTTCCCGGATACAAAAACGTATATTCATCACAGGAAGTTATTGTTATCGGGGCCGGACCTGCCGGATTATTTGCTGCCTTAAAACTAATTGAAAACGGTTTGAAACCTGTTGTTGTGGAACGTGGCAAAGATGTAAGAGAGAGAAGACGTGACCTGGCTGCCATTACAAAACACCATCTGGTCAATGAAGATTCTAATTACTGTTTTGGAGAAGGAGGTGCCGGCACCTATTCAGACGGAAAACTATATACACGTTCCAAAAAGAGAGGGGACGTAAACCGTATTCTCAACTTATTGATCGCGCATGGAGCAAACAAGGATATAGGCATCAATGCCCATCCTCATATCGGAACCAACAAATTACCCAAGATCATTCAGGCCATAAGGGAAACAATCTTGCAATATGGTGGAGATATTCTATTTAATACCCGGGTAACTGACCTTCTTATTAAAGATAACCAAATCCAGGGAGTGGAAACTCAATCCGGACAGGTTATCAAGGCACAAAAAGTAATTTTAGCAACTGGTCATTCGGCTCGTGACATATACGAGATATTGCATAAAAAAAGAATCTATATTGAAGCCAAACCCTTCGCTCTTGGGGTGCGTGTTGAACATTCCCAAAAATTGATTGATCAGATCCAATACCATTGTAAGAGCAGAGGAGAATATCTTCCGCCAGCACCCTACAGTATTGTAAAACAAGTCAATAATAGGGGTGTTTATTCATTTTGTATGTGTCCGGGGGGAGTCATTGCTCCCTGTGCTACTGCTCCTGGAGAAGTGGTAACCAACGGCTGGTCGCCCAGTAAAAGGGATCAACCTACATCAAATTCGGGCATTGTTGTTTCTCTTGAGCTTAAAGATTTTGAGCCCTATAAAAAATTTGGCGCCTTAAGCGGACTAGAATTTCAAAAAGAAATCGAGCAAAAAGCATGGAGTTTAGGTGGAAAAACTCAAAAAGTACCGGCTCAAAGACTGGTCGATTTTACCGAAAACAGGATCTCCGGTGATATCCCAAAAACTTCGTACCAACCTGGAACTACCAGCGTTGAACTTGGAACATTATTACCAAAATTTATTCATAAAACCCTGCAGGAAGGATTTAAGCTATTTGATCAATCCATGAGAGGATATCTAACCAACGAGGCCGTGGTTCATGCACCTGAATCTAGAACATCATCTCCTGTTAGAATTCCTCGAGATCCTAAAACACTTGAACACGTTCAAATCGAGGGCCTTTACCCTTGTGGTGAAGGTGCCGGTTACGCCGGTGGTATCATTTCAGCCGCTATTGATGGAGAAAAATGTGCTGAACAAGTTAAGAATTCACTCGTAAAGTGATCAAAATTGAAGGGTTCGAGTTGAGAATTTTAGATGCGAAGCCGTGACTTAAGTGAGGGGGTGACTTAAGTAACCCCCTCACTTAAGCGAAACCTTAACTTAACTCCTTGGATTTCAACTCTTTTATCTTGATGTGTAAAGCAGCAAAGAAAAGGGTCATAAACGGACTCAACCAATTGAAAACCGCATAGAAAAAATACTCTCCAACACTAACTCCGAGAACACCTGACTGATAAGCTCCACAAGTATTCCAAGGAACGAGTACAGATGTTACGGTTCCAGAATCTTCCAAAGTACGACTAAGGTTTTCCGGTGCCAGGTTTCTTTCTTCATAGGCCTTTTTAAACATCTTACCTGGAACTACAATTGCGAGATACTGATCAGAGGCAGTTACATTAAGTGCTAAACAGGTTGCTACCGTACTGGCGAATAAACCAAAAACGGTATGCGCCATTTTTAACAGTGCGGCACTTATGGTGGATAAAGCTCCAATGGCATCCATTACGCCTCCAAAAACCATGGCACAAATGATCAGCCAAATGGTTCCCAACATCCCGTACATCCCACCTGAAGAAAACAGGTCGTTCAACTCAAGATTACTTGTTTCAATAGCAGTATCAACAGTAATCGCATTCATTATACCCATATAACCAGCCCTGAAGTCAAGTTGCTCCGCTCCCGCAACTTTCATGACAATATCAGGTTGAAATATAATGGCGAAAACACCTCCCAACAAGGTTCCAATTAACAAGGCAATCAAGGGCTGTGTTTTACGAATAATAAGCACTATAACAGCAAGAGGAACTAAAAATAACCAGCCACTAATATAAAAAGATTCTTTTATGGAGTCCAAAATCACCTCTGTATCAGCTGTACCAGTTGTATCAAAAGTAAATCCTAAAATTATAAACACGATCAAAGTGATGATTATAGTAGGAACTGTTGTATAAGCCATATAGCGAATATGAGTAAACAGATCGGTTCCCGCCATTGCCGGGGCCAAGTTGGTGGTGTCAGACAAAGGCGACATTTTATCGCCAAAATAGGCACCTGAAAGCACCGCACCTGCAACCATTCCCAAGGGTATACCTAAGGCTCCTCCTATTCCTATCAAAGCGATCCCCACAGTTGCTGAGGTCGTCCAGGAACTTCCTGTTGCAATTGAAATCACAGCACAGATCACAATGGTAGCCGGTAAAAAGATGGTTGGATTCAAAATTTTTAAACCATAAAATATCATTGTAGGGATAACTCCACTGATAAGCCAAGTTCCTGCCAAGGCACCAACAAAGAGCAAAATTAACAGTGCTCCGGTGGTTGACCTTATATTGTTAGCGATCTCTTCGATCATTTTTTTATAGGTCACTTTATTGAAAAATCCTACTATGGCTGCTACAGCTCCCCCAAGCAGAAGGATGAACTGATTGGATCCGCTCAAAGCATCATCACCATATACGAAAACATTATAAGCAAGCATTCCAATAAGAGCAAATACAGGAATCAAAGCTTCGTAAATATTGAGTTCTTTGTTCCTTATAATCTTGTTATCCATATAAAAATCAATTGATTCTGTAATGTTACACAAAAACTACCACTTAGAAAAATTGAATAGATTTCATAAATATAATAACAAACCCTAAAAACTATTAACAATAAAAAAATCATTTACTTATTTTTTACTAGGAGCATTAACCATTGGATTGTTTGCGTTCGTTAACAAAGATAATAGTGTGGATAAAGGATTTAAATCTTCCTTTAGCGAAACACTTAAAAATGCCAAAGCCTACACCCTTGAAGTAGCAGAGAAAATACCTGCTGAAGATTATACTTTCAAACCTCATGACTCGGTAAGAAGTTTTGGTGAGCAGATGGCCCATATTGGTATGTCATCAAAGCTCATGAGCACTATGTTTATCACAGGTGAGAAAGTGGATTTTGACCCTGCTGAAGGAGCGAAAATGGAAAAAATGGCTGGTGCTTCAAAAGAAGAATGTGTAAAAATGATCAATGCTAGCTTTGATGATATAATAGCTACTATTGATGGCATGAGTGATGAAGATTTACAAGCCACATTTGTATTTGGTTTTGCTCCCAACAAACCTGAATTGACCAAAGAGCAAGGCTTTATTTTTATTCGTGATCATATTACGCATCACAGAGGTCAAGCTATTCCTTATTTGCGTATCAAAGGGCATGATGCACCTCAATACAGACCATTTTAAGCATTGATTTTAAGAAAGTTAAACCCATTCATACCGTGGAATGGGTTTTTTAATGCCTTAAAAACCACAGAAAAACTCAATTTTATTGAAAATTTCGTTTTTTTTCGGCTCTTAACGCAACCCCTGAGTCATTTAAGTATCTTACATACAAATCCCCCAGCCTATGAAACTTGAATATTCTATATTGGAACATTTGAGTAATAACGATAATGGAAAATTTATTGATGTTACTTTTATCGAAGATGACTATAACTCTTTAAGGAGTTCTTTGAACGAATTAAAGGGAAAGAATATGATTTTGATGGAGAAGAATTCTGGAAGAGATTTCGAAGCTTTCGGTATTGGAAATGATAGAAAGAAACCAATAAAAGCCAAGATCAAAATGAATGGAAGAGTATATTTTCATTCAATAAAAAGTAAGAATGACGCATCTTCTGAAATGGACGGAAGAAAAAACAAATGGAGTTTGAGCTATTTTTTTACTTTTTAAGTACAACATATGACATAAACATTTACTCAAAATTAATCTTAGGATTATAAATTAGGGTTTGATTTATCAGACCCTTTTTTTGTGCTTTACTATTTCCCATTATCCACTTCGCCGCAATTATCTCAATGATATGCCAAACTTTTACACTTTTTTTATTTACTATATTTGAAAATTCAGTATTCAATGCTTGAGATGTGGTCTTTGCCATTGAAATCATAAACATAAAATTTGTGAATTTTGACAGTCTTTTTTCTCAAAAAGTTGTTTAATTTCATCCAGATATATACATGTAGGATCCTGCGATTGTAATAAATGAAACAAGGGGTGTTGAATAGGACAAGTAAAATTAGAAGAGAATCACAATAATTATATTCAATGTTGTCAATAACTAGAATCAATCATAAAAAATATCTGAATGATATGCCAGTAAATAGAAAAATATGCTTCATCCTTCTGTTTATCTTAAACTTGTCTGTTTATTCGCAGGAATCCGGATATTTACTTGAATCAAACATCAATTACTATAACGATTCGATTAACAAGGCTGATAGTTACATTAAAGAGCGATGTGTTCTCGATTTATACTACCCCAAAGACTCTTCTTCCTTTGCCACGATTGTATGGTTTCACGGAGGTGGTTTACGTGGAGGACAAAAGGAAATACCAGAGGCCTTAAAAGAAAAAGGTCTGGCTGTAGTAGGCGTCAATTATAGACTATACCCCAAAATTAAGGCCCCAAAATATATAGAAGATGCTGCTGCTGCTGTGGCATGGGTATTTAAAAATATTGAAAATTACGGAGGAAATCCTGATGGCATTTTTGTTTCCGGTCATTCCGCCGGAGGGTATTTGGCAAGCATGGTGGGTCTTGACAAAAAATACTTAGAAAAACATGACATTGATGCCAATAAAATCGCTGGATTAATACCCTTTAGCGGCCATACAATTACCCATTTTACTGTAAGAAAGGAACGAGGTATTGATGGTAAACAGCCAATAATAGACGATCTGGCACCTTTGTATCACGTACGGTCGGATGCACCGCCACTCCTGTTGATCACGGGAGACCGGGAGATGGAATTACTAGGACGCTACGAGGAGAACGCCTATATGATGCGAATGATGAAAGTCGCCGGACATAAGGATACACAACTTATGGAAATTGATGGTTATGGGCATGGAATGACCTATCCTGCCTTTCCATTGTTACTGAACGAAGTCAAAAGAAATTTGGATAATAACAAAGCGATGAACAGATGACAGAAAGAAAACAAAAAATATATCAAATAGACGCTTTTGCAACTGCTGTTTTCGAGGGTAATCCTGCCGCTGTTTGTGTTTTAGAAGGTTGGCTCGATGCTGTGTTGATGCAAAACATAGCAGCCGAAAACAATCTGGCAGAAACAGCTTTTGTTGTGAAAAGAGAAACTGATTATGAGATCAGGTGGTTTACCCCAACTATTGAAGTGGCACTTTGCGGGCATGCAACTTTAGCTGCTGCCTATGTATTGTTCCATTATTATGACTATCAAGATGATATGCTCCCTTTTTATTCGAATCAAAGCGGGCATCTTTCTGTGACCAAAAACAAAGACCTGTTAACGCTTGACTTTCCTAAGGATGAAATCAACAAAGTGACTCCTCCTCTTGACATTCTTGATGCATTTCAAAAAAAGCCGCTTGAAGTTTACAAAGGGAAAACAGATTATCTTCTGCTTTATGAGACCCAGAAGGATATTGAACAATGTGATCCTAATCATTATACATTGAAAAAATCGGATGCAAGGGGGATTATCATAACGGCCCCCGGGGATGAAGTTGATTTTGTATCGAGATTCTTCGCTCCCGGCTCAGGAGTTGATGAAGATCCGGTAACGGGTTCAGCTCATACAACTCTAGCACCTTTCTGGAGTCAAAAACTGGGGAAAACTTCGTTACTCGCGCAACAGCTTTCTCAAAGAAAAGGTGAACTGCTTTGCGAGACTGTAGGTGACAGGGTCAAAATATCAGGAAAGGCAGTACCCTATTTGATAGGTGAAATTTATATTTAAGAAATACTAATACAACTTAAAACTTCAGGCCTTTTATCCAATTTGGAATTATTTTTGGATAGTAAATGTCTTATTAATTATGTCAAAACTACCAAAAGAACACAGGTTTATAGACCTTTCAGATTATGGAAGACCAGTAGCAATAGCAATAGCTACTTCTCTTAAAAGCACCTCTGTAACTCCTATTCATGTAACCCTGGCATTTGTTGTTTCGGGCTTGGTAGCCATTGCATGTATGTTGCAGGGTTATTATTGGGCTGCAGCCTTTTTCTTTATATTCAAATCTATTTTAGATGCGTCAGATGGAGAATTGGCTCGAATAAAACGTACACCTTCATATACAGGTCGATATCTGGATTCGGTGGCAGATATCATTTTAAATCTCCTGATCTTAACAGGGCTTTATTTTATAACAGATACTAATATTATATTAACGCTACTAGCCTTTATAGGACTTCAATTACAAGGAACTTTATATAATTATTACTATGTTATTTTGAGAAATAAATTTGGCGGAGACAAGACCAGTAGGATTATTGAAAATAAAACTCCTTTGGCCATGGTAGGGGAAAAACAAAAAAATGTAGATATCCTTTTTAGAATCTATAGAATTCTATACGGGAAGTTTGATGAATTCATTTTCATGTTAGACCCCAAAGCTGAAAAATCCAACTCGCTGCCAAATTGGTTTATGACCTCAGTATCGACTTTTGGTTTAGGGTTTCAACTTTTGACGATTAGTGTAATGCTGGTTATGGGGTGGAAAGAATTTATTATTCCCTTTTTCATTGTCTATTCAATATTCATTTTTATTTTTATTGGGATCAGAAAAATCTGGCTTCATTAATGATCTGTATCATTAAACCACTTGATTGATATCATTGCCAAAAATTATGTTTGTGTATAACTTTAAGTTATCCAAATAAAAGGTTATGAAAGCCATTGGCAGAAATCTAAAAAAAACCACTGTTGTTTTAATCGTTCTTATGTCACTACAAAGTTGCAGTGTGTATTACGCTCAAACAGCGTCCATCGATGAAGCGATCAATTCATCTGATAAGGTAAAAATAAAATCTCCTGATTATGATGTGTATAAATTTGAAAAAATAATGAAAGTTGAGCAAGACATATATGGTCTGGCCAAAAAGAAATCTTCTACAGCCAAAGAACTCAACAATCAGATCATATGGAATAAATCAGATTCAAAAAATGTAAGTATCCTGCTAACTGATAAAAATATTTCTTCGATCCATCTAAAGAATAAATCTGGATCGACCATTGCCACCATTGCAATTCCTGTTGTTGCCATTGGTGTTCTCGTTGGAATAGGGTACGTTGCAGCCGATAATGTTTCAGTTGGCCTCAGTGGGATCTAATACTTAATCAAGGCGCCACTTAAAGTCACCAAATAAGATATTTCAAATAAAAATATTGGTCAACCAGAAGCAATACTGATAATTAGGCTGATTAATTCATAATGAAATGTTGCGAAATTATACTATGTTCCGCTTAACATAGTATCGCATCGATGATTTGAGGCTCCCGAAAATTGTTGACAAAGCACAACCCATAATTACCTCCTTAAACCTCCAGACTTTGGCTATATTCTTGCCTGGCCTTCTCCATATTATGCAAGATCTCAACCTGTAATTTCACAATGGTTTGCTTCTTAATTTCGTCTATGAAAAAATTGTAGTGCAGCAATCTTCTAAATCTTTTAATTTCCGCATAGTAATAGATTGTAATATAACCGGCAACGGGCATTGCACAAAAAAGGATCAGACTATGCCAAAAATCAGCACTTACATAGGTTCTAAACAACCAAATTATGAGTGCATAAAAAAGAGGAAAAGTAATCAATCCTGTGAGCATTTGTACTGGAGCTCTGTATGAGATATCCAGTTTTAAAGTTTTAAATATTCTCGCTATAAGCTTATAAGGCACATAATTCGTAAACAATCCTAAGCAATAGAAGGGGAAAAGTACTATAAATTTTAAAAAGTAAATCGCACAAACAAATAGCTTGTTTTTTTTCATCACATCATCGGAGATTATGCCAGATGTTAGTCTTTCTTCTTTTAATAGTTTAAAAAAAAGGAGCAGTTTGGTTTGGGTATCGAGATAGAGTTTCAAGTTTTCCTTCTGAAGAAACCGGAGTGCCTTTGAAACCTGATTTCTCAATTCTAAAGACTGTTTTGGATTTTCGTCTAAATCAGCCTTTTTTGCATAGAAAGCAGTATAAAACTGATGTGCTGCTAATAGAAACTCCTCTTGTTCCTTCCCCGAAGTATGCGGAATAATATTTGAAAGCTCTTTTTTAATAACTTCTGTCAGCTGTAAAACCGTGTCAAACTCATTCTGCTCATAAGACTGCTTATAATCATGTATCGATAAAGGGGTACAAACCGTAATGGAAACCATACTTCTGAATTGAATGGAATCTGAGTAATCTAAGGCTATAGGCACGATTTTTAAATTTCCTTCAAACCCCTTTAGTTCCTCATAACTAAGCGCAATTCTTGCGGTGCCTGTTTTAATTTCCCTCAGTTTCAGTTCGTAATAACTGGTTCCTTCCGGAAAAATAAGCAGCGTTCCTTGTTGCTCTAAATAGTTATGACATTTCATAAATGCCATTCTATTGTCTGGCTTTCCCCCAGGTTTGATATCCTTCTTTCTAAAAATGGGAATAACATGAAAATAGCTAAAAATCTTAGAGACAAATTTATTCGCAAAAATACCTGCATTAGCCACAAACCCTATTCTATGATTGGTAATGGCCGCAACAAGCAAAGGATCCATAAAGGTATTCGGATGATTGGCCACAAGTATCATGGGTCCCTTGGCGGGAATATTCTTCTTGCCTGTTACCACAATTTTCTTAAAAAAGAAGAAAAGAGAAACCCTTATAATTTGTTTTAAAAATTTGTAAATCACGTCAGATTCTTCTTAAGGTTTGCCATTTGAAGCGCTATAAATCCTGAAATAAAAAACAACGACATAAAAACCATACTATAGCGCATACTTCCAGTGACCTGATCGATAAATCCATAGGACAATGATCCTATTACAATGGCCAATTTTTCTGTGATATCATAAAAACTAAAATAAGAGGCCGTATCCTTTGTTTCAACAGGAATTAACTTAGAATAGGTTGACCGTGACATAGACTGAATGCCCCCCATAACAAATCCTAGAAAGGCTGCCAGGGTGTAAAAGGAAATCTTATCCTGCATAAAATAACCCGAGATACAGATAAATATCCAAATCAGTAAGGTTGTACTAATCGCAAATCCATTTCCTCTTAATTTTGACAACCAGGCAAAAAAGAAAGCGCCACCTATAGCTAGAATTTGTAAAATCAAAACGATATAAATCATTTCATCAGCCCCCATACCTATTTCCTTATCTGCAAACAAAGGCGCCAATAACATGACGGTTTGAACACCCATACTGAATAAAAAAAAAGCATACAAAAAACGTTTCATTACTCTTTTATCTTTTATGACTTCCCATACTTTCTTCAATTCCTTTGTTCCATTTCCAAAAATTTGAAAAGTGATTGATTTTCTGCGCGTACTATCTTTTAAATAGTAAAATGCAATTTGAGCAAATCCAAACCACCAGACTCCCACCAGGATAAATCCAAATCGTGTTGCAGAACTTCCATCCTCAAAACCAAAAACTTCATATTTTTGATACAGAATCAGGTTAATGATCAACAAAATTACACTACCTATATAACCCATGGCAAATCCTTTTGCACTAACACTATCCATTCTGTCTTTGGAAGCTATTTCGGGTAAAAAGCCATTATAAAATACCAAAGATCCTGCAAAGCCTATACTGGCCAATACTGAACAAGCAATACCGTATTCAACATTCTCTCCTGTAAAGAAATAAAGACCGATACAGGCCATAGAACCCAAATAGGTAAAGAATTGCATAAACTGCTTTTTTAAGCCTCCATAATCGGCAATTCCCGATAGAATTGGAGAAATAAAAACAATGACCAAAAAGGAAAAAGATATGGCAAAAGAGTATAACACTGAATTCTTAATACTCATATTAAAAAACTCAACCATCTCCCCGCCAAAGGCCTCCTGAGTGGTACCCAAATAATAAATTGGAAATATAGCAGTGGTAACGATAAGATTATAAACTGAATTAGCCCAGTCAAATGAAGCCCATGCATTTATAAGTCTTGAGTTATTTTTTTCCAGCATAATATTTGATTTGTTGAACAGTATCTAAGATGAAATTTTTGCCAATATACCTAAAAAATACAGGTTTAGAAGGAAGCGTTAAAAGCAGCCCTTTATCAGATTCGATATACATATCATTCCTCTGGGTTCTAAACCTGTTTTTCAATTTTACAATTTATCTTCAACCGTTTACTCATTATTTTCAAAAAATAGTTAAAAAGTTTAAAAAAAATAAGCAAACATTCTTCAGGAAGAAAATCTAAATCTTTTTTATGCGACAATTCAAGATGAGCTAAGCCATAAAAATTCGCAGTTGTCTGATATTATAGAGAGAAACTTAAATCTATATGATATCTCAATTACAAAAAATCTAAGTTACCAATCTCTTTTTACGATTTTACAAATTAGCAATCAGGTAGCCAACGTCACTAGAAACTATTATGACATTCTGGATTTCATTGAGCAGGCCAGGAGAAAAATAGAGATTTCTGAAAGAGTTCAAAATGAGCACCTCTACTACCACAAAGACGTACAACACCTGTCTAACATATATCAACATCGCATAGTTATTTATAGATAAAGAGGATCGAATATGGTCAATTCTAACATTTTACGTTACTTTACATACCCCTCTTAATTTAATTAATATTCTTTATATGAAATCATATACAATTGAAGAAATCAATGCCATTCTAAAAGGCGAATTGATAGGACATACCATTAAGCCTATAGATGGCCCGGAAGAATTAGAAAAGGCTCAGGCAAACCATATTACATTTATTGGTAGCAGTAAATATGTAAAACTATGGGCAAAATCTAAAGCAAGTGCTGCAATAGTAAATGATACATTACATGTTGAACCTGGTGAACATCGCGCTTTAATAAAGGTGAAAAATGCCGATTTGGCCATGGCTAAAATATTAGAATTATATAATCCGCCAACGCCGCATTTTGATGACAATATACATCCTAGTGCAGTCATACATCCTTCAGCAACAATTGGTGAAGGTTGTAAAATTGGGGCCAATTGCTATGTTGGAAAAGATGTTGTTTTAGAAAAGGAAGTACTATTGTATCCAAATGTTTGTGTTTTTGATGAAACCATCATTGGAGAGGCCACCGTTGTTTGGTCTGGAACCGTAATTAGGGAGCGTTGTATTATAGGTAGCAATTGTATATTTCACACCAATGTAAGTATTGGGGCAGATGGTTTTGGGTACCGCCCAAGTGATGATGGAAGAGGCTTGACCAAAATACCCCAAATTGGTAATGTTATTATAGGGCATTACGTTGAAATCGGAGCCAACTCGTGTGTAGACCGAGCTAAATTTAGTGCTACTATTGTTGGTGATGGCTGTAAAATAGATAACCTCGTGCAAATTGCACACAACAGTGTGATGGGACGCTCATGCATTATGGCAGGACATAGCGGATTGGCAGGTTCTGTCACTTTAGGAGATGGGGTCATTATTGGAGGAAGTGCTTCTATTAAAGACCATACTAAAATAGAATCAGGCGCTACCGTTGGCGCAGGTTCTGGGGTGATGAGTGATGTGTCAGCCGGACAAACAGTTTTAGGCTATCCTGCACAAGAGGCAAGGGATATGTTAAAACAATGGGTCGCTATGCGCCGTTTGGTTAAAAAGTAGTGTGAAGTTCACTTATTAGTGTTGCTTGTTTTTAGATAATCGTTTTGTTAATAAATAGATTTTTTTTTGAAGAAGAGGGCGTGAAATAATCTTTTTTTGTCCTTTTGCCTTGATGACAAATAAAGCTTCAGCGAATTCACGAATTCCTAAAAAAGCAATAAGAGAGCATGAGTAAAAGAACGAAACCCGCCTGCCGGACTCAAGACTGCTTCAAATTCTCTGTAGCTTTACCTCCTTATTTTCTCCACCGCAGCCCTAGCCGTTTCACTACGGGGCTGCTGCTGCTTCCCACGCTAAAATAAGTCAGAAGCTAAGACGAGAATTTAAAGAGGTCGTTTCGATTTAATCAATAATTTTAGTTTAGGAGAGCACTTCAAAATTCAGAGTTCCTTTTTCGAAATTCGACATTCAAAAAAAGGGGGTTCAAAAATTCTTAACGCGCTTTTCAAACTACACTGACCTAAAAAATTCGATTTAATAAATATTTTTAGTTTAGAAGAGTACATCGACATCAGACTTTCGACATTAAACATTCGACTAAAACAACCCATCAGGCGTAATACCAAGCCATTTAAAATAAGTCATTGCCATAATAATAGAAATTCCCCAGGCAATTATTTGCATGGTAATTCCGTACTTAAAGCCATCAGTCATACTATACATATCTGTTGAATAAGATAATAAGGCTGGTTTACTGTTAAAAGGAAGAACATATACGTGTTCAATTAACATGGCTACAGGAAATGCCAAACTCATTATTGGAAAACCAAAACGCACCGCTACCCCAATCGCTATAGGAATAAATATCATTGACCGCATGGTTTTAGATTGCATAAATAAAGCACTGAAAACCATTCCTCCGGTAAGAACAACATATAAAATCCAAAACGGAGTGTTTTCACCAAAACCCAATGCATCAAAGGCCGCGTTTACAGATATTTGAGGCAAATCGGTAACCTTGAAACCAGCACCTAAGGTATAAGCTCCTGCTGAAAACAGTAAAAGATGCCAAGGGATATCTACGTCATTCCATTTGACTATTCCTATGTTAGGGAGCAATGCAACAATACCACCAACAAAAGCAACAGCTGTAGGGCTAATACCATGATACCTGTCTGTAACCCAAAGTGTCAGAATGCTTCCAAATATTATTAGAGATTTAATTTCATTAAAACTCACAGGTCCCAATTTTTTTAACTCTTTTTTCAAACTATCCATACCTCCTTCAATCTGAGGCTTTCTTTCCCCGGGTTTAAGCGGAAAGATAATTTTCACGCCAATAAACCAACCTATAATCATCAACAACATCGCCACCGGAAATGCAGCTTCCATCCATTGTGAAAAAAAGATATCACTGCCTATGGCTCCCGCGATTAATGATGCTGCCAGTAAATAAGGAAGAGGCTCCCATATTATTTTGAAAAAGGTTTTGTAAGAGAACATTTCTTCCCATATTATTTTTTGACTTACTGGTTCCCCCATAAATGGCAGCAACAACCATAAAAACCGGTAGCAGGATGGCAGTTTTTGCAGTTGTTGCTGATATAAATAACGACAGTACCACATTGATGATCAAAAAACTAAGAATCACTGAATTCGCATTATGTCCGAATTTTATGATAAACCAAAGGGCAAATCGCTTGGCGACGCCCGTGGCAACCAGCATACTTGCCAAAATAAACGACATAATATTTAACCACATTACTTTATGTCCCAATTGATGATAGGCATCAACTTCCGATAAAGTGCCTGTCAGTACCAGTGAAATAATAAGTATTAATGAGGTTAAATAATTCGGTATTGCTTCGGTAATCCAAAGAATTAAAGATGCCACAAAAATGGCTAGCATAGCCTTGTTTGAATATACAAAATGCTCTAGCCCAACTTCATCAAAATTCTTCCTGGCAGATATACTCAACTTTTCAATATCAAAATCATGTAAAAAAGAAAAGTCAAAAACATAAAGAATTAAAATAAATGAGATAATCGCAAGTGGAGAACCTATTTTCATCAAGAATTTCTCAAATTTTGATTTATCCCTGGTTGGAAGTTTCTCCATTTTATAGTTGTTCATATCCAGAACATCAAACTCCTTTTGTACTTCTTCTCCCATTTTATTTGCGTTTATAGCTGTGGTTTTCTTTGCTAAATTTGGGTTGTAAAATCTTGAAATTCGCCACCTTATTTTTTTTCGGAATTCTTTAAAAAGGCTGCTGAAAATAACCAAACAGCCTTTATGAATTTTACCAGTTTTTATAAGGATTTTTCATTAACATGGAGTTGTAGTATTTTACTTGCCCTGTTACTTCTTCCCCTAACCATTCTGGTTTTGAAAACTCAGCATCTTCACTTGGTAATTCAATTTCTGCAACAGTTAACCCTTCATTTTCACCGTAAAACTCATCTACTTCAAAAACCAAATCTCCGTTGGCTTCAACTATAAAACGTGTTTTATCGATAACTCCAGGTTCGCAAATAGCCATAAGGTCATTTGCATCATCAAGACTAATTTCTTTTTCCCATTCGTATCTTGAAGCGCCGCTTTTATTCCCTATTCCTTTTACGGTAAGAAAGCCCTGATCTCCTTTAATACGCACACGTACGGTTCTCTCAGGAACTGTACTTAGGAATCCTTGAACAATTTTTGTTTCTTTTGAAACATGGTTTTTATAATCCCCTTTTACCAGAAATTTTCTTTCTATTTCTTGTGCCATAATAATTGTTTTTTTAGTTTGCTAAAGGCTTGTTGATCCAGCCAATTATTCTTTTTATTACTTGTAAATAATTAAGGTTTTCATTTCCTTCTAATTTACAA
>RCND010000499.1_pt1 | contig 22409 bp, 21 predicted proteins | sample 2041351 | NCBI WGS metagenome assembly RCND01 (sample SAMN09708230, study PRJNA481090) | Marine sediment metagenome, whole genome shotgun sequencing project. | biome: marine sediment; feature: ocean; material: sediment; isolation source: Sewage treatment plant 12B marine sediment (STP12B) ... | reverse complement strand
AACTACTTCTTCTTATGCCTGTTGGCTTTTTGCCGCTTGCGATACTTGTGCTTGGACATCTTCTTGCGGCGCTTCTTGATCAATGAACCCAATTCAAACCTCAAACTATGGAGTGGCAAGCAAACGGCCGTGGGACGTGCCCGACGGCCACAAGACCCTTAGGTTCGCAAAATCTGGCGGAAACCGCAAGCCGGAGCGCATCTACACTCAAATAATCATGAATCCGATCATCGGAATTACCGCTCAACAGCGCGTCGTTGACAGCCCAGGAGGCCGGCTACCGGCCCAGGTAGTCAATGAGGTCTATACCGATGCTGTCATCCGCCAGGGCGGCACGCCTGTCCTGCTGGCGCCCGTGGATCCGGACCAAGCACCGCATGTTCTCGACCGAATCGATGGGCTGGTGCTGTCGGGTGGCGGCGATGTTGACCCGAGCTTCTACGGCGGACAACGACACGAGGAGATGTACTCACTCGACTTAGCTCGCGACAGCTACGAGATCGCCCTGGCTCGTGAGGCCCAGCAACGCCGCATGCCGGTGCTTGCCATATGTCGTGGGCTCCAAGTGCTCAATGTCGCACTTGGCGGAACGTTGATCGAGGACATCCCTTCCGAAATAGGGAGCAACGACCACTCAGTCAGAGGACCAACTGTCGTCGATAGCCACCAGACGGTGACCATGGATTCCTCAAGCCTGGTCGCCCAGGTGGTCAATAGCGTAGAAGCACACGTGAACTCGATTCATCACCAAGCGGTGCGTGACGTTGCCCCGGGGCTACGCGCCGCAGGGTGGACGCCAGACGGTGTTGTTGAAGTGCTCGATCCAATTGATCACAGATGGCCCCTACTCGCGGTGCAATGGCACCCCGAGTATCTAGCGGTGAAGGACGACCCCGCTTCGCTTGCGCTGTTTGGTGCATTGGTAGTCAACGCCAGGGTCGCAGCCAGTCTCCCTAGCTAACGCCAACCGCTCGTAGCGACTTCGAGAACCTCGACCCGACCGCTATCGCCGAGTACCTGCTTCAGAGCAGTAGCCACCGGGGCCACGTCGGACGTGATGGCAATGGCAGTCGGCCCAGCCCCGCTCCACGCAGCATGAACAGCACCGGCATCCAGAGCCGCCTCCATCATCTGCCCCGTTATCGGTGACAGAGAAGATCGGTGGGATTCGTGGATCTCGTCGCCGGCTGCTTGTGCAAGAGCCTCGCTGTCCCCAGTACGCAGCCCCTCAATAAGGAACGCCACTCGTGCCACGTTGCGAGCAGCGGCGTTGCGCAAGATCTCGTCGGGCAAAGCCAATCTCGCCTGCTCAGTCTTGAGGGGATGGTGCGGAATTCCAAAGACAAACCGCCAGCGCGGATCGAGCTCGAGGCTACGCAGGGTCTCCCCCGCCACCGCAACGAACCCGCCATAAACCGCAGCACCGGCGTTGTCGCCATGACCTTCTATGTCGGTGACCATCTCATATAGGAAACGGGACTCGGGTTCAGTGCCCAGCGCCCGTATCGCAGCCGCGGCTGAGGCGACCATCACCGCTGAGCTGGAACCCAGACCGCGGGAGCGGGGAACCTCGTTCTCAATCACCAGCCGCATCGGTCGACCAACGGCAGCGGTGACAGAGCGGCGGACATAGTCGCGTGGCACCGGTTCAAAAGACTTGCCGAGTTCCTCAATGACCCAGTGATCGGACGGTGCGGCCTCAACCCGACACCGCAACTCAAATGCCAGTCCCAGGCAATCAAAGCCAGGGCCGAGGTTTGCGGAAGACGCAGGAGCGGTGGCGGATGCAGTATTCACGGGAACGATTGTACGAGAATACGCGGCCACATCATCAACCAGGCCAGCCCGGATTGCGCCAACCCTGATCTGATTAGCCTGGATGGCTCATGCCATCGCCACTCATCATCGAGAACCTAACCAAGTACTACGGCTCGGTCCGCGGCATCGAGGACCTAAGCCTCGAGGTACAGCAAGGTGAGATCTTCGGATTCCTCGGACCAAACGGTGCCGGCAAGAGCACGACCATATCCACTGTCCTCGATTTCATCCGTCCCACCCGCGGCTCGGCAACCGTCCTCGGGCTGGATAGCCGACATGACAGCGTCGAGGTTCACCGCCGTGTCGGATACCTCCCCGGTGAGCTGGCCATGAACCAGCGAATGACCGGAGGGGAGCTTCTCGGTTACCTCGCCGCGCTGCGCGGCATCAACGCCGGCAAGGAAATCGCATCGCTCGCTGCCCGTTTCGAACTAGATCTCAACCGCAAGATCCGGGCCTACAGCAGCGGCAACCGCCAGAAGGTTGGTCTGGTCCAGGCCTTCATGCATCAGCCCGAGTTGCTGATCCTCGACGAACCGACAAACGGCCTCGATCCGATCGTTCAGAATGAGTTCTACTCACTTCTCCAGGAGGTGAGCGATCAGGGCCGCACCGTGTTCTTGTCGTCGCACGTTCTCCCCGAGGTCGAGCGAATCACCGATCGAGCAGCAATAATCCGCGACGGCAAGCTCATGGTCGTTGCCGAGATTGACCAGCTCAAACAAGCCGCCCAACGCCGACTCGAAATCACATTCGCCACCTCCGTCGACGCCGCGGTGTTCGAGTCGCTACAGACCGTCAAAGCCGTGGACATCAGCAACCATGGGCGAACCCACACCATCATCGTCGCCGGACCTGTTGACCCTGTCATCAAGACGGCGGCCCAGCACGAGGTCGAGAGCATTCTCAGCCACGACGGTGACCTCGAAGAGGCATTTCTCGCTTACTACTCGGGAGACACCGATGCTGCGTAGCGTCTTCGGGGAGACCATCTGGACGCGACGCAGCAGCTTGCTGTGGTACTCAGCCGGCCTCGCCATCCTGGTCGGGCTCACGACGGGGGTATACCCCACCGTGCGCGAGGGTGCAGACACATTCACCCAACTTCTCGAATCGATGCCCAGTGGGATGATGAGCTTCTTCGGCAGCTCGGAAGTCACGGAATTGCTTACTCCGGCCGGCTTTCTCAATAGCCGGGTCAACGCAAGCATCGGATCGATCGTGCTCGCCGTGCTCGCCATCAGCCTGGGCACCGGCGCCATCGCAGGCGAAGAGGACCGGCGCACCATGGATCTGCTCTTGGCAACACCGACTCCCCGCTCTCGTATCGTGTTGGAGCGCTTCGCTGCGATGGTCACCCTCGTATCACTCGCTGCTCTTGTCGTATTCATCGTGATGGCGGTGGGCAGCTCGCTTGTTGACATGGAACTCTCGATCGGCAACATGATCGCCTCGAACTTCCAGCTGGCACTGCTCGCCCTGGTCTTCGGTTCGCTGGCGCTGGCCGTCGGGGGTCTGACCGGCCAACGCAATGTCACGATCGCCATCGCCGCTGGAACCACTGTGGCAACGTATTTCATCAACGGTCTTGCAGAACTCGTCGACTGGCTGAAGGGCGTGCAAAAGATCACACCGTTCTATTGGCTACAACGCTCCAACCCGCTGAAGAATGGCCTGTCAATCGAAGACACGATGATCATGATCGGGACCATCGCCGTGTTCTTGGCTCTCGCTGTATGGGGCTTTCAGCGACGCGACATCTCTGTCAACTAGAAGTCCCAGTCCGGCTTTGGGGTCGGCAGGCGGAGAACACCGTCCAGGGCCTCGAGCAGGGCAGCGGGACCGTTGAGATCATCGGTGACCGCAAGACCTGTCGCAGGACGGACCCCAAGCCACAGCCTGGTGAACGCACCGACGCCGGCGGTGAGCGTCGGCAAACCCTCATCGGTGCCAGACACCGCGGACGATTCTGGCCCAAACGTGACCACATAGTCGCCCGCAATCCCACGCCAAGCCGAGTCGGCATCCAATGCATCCTCTATCGGGTCTGCGAGCTTCAAGTTGAACCGCACCGGATCACCCGGGAGCTTCGTAGCCGCCACACAGGCCACGAGATCACAGATCCGGGTCTGTCCATACGCAGCAGCACGGATGCGATTCTCGAAGCTCGACTTCTCCGAAATCCGGCTGCGTCGGAAAGGCTGGTCGATGAGGTCCTGGACCTGTATCGAAACCGGTTCCCGCATCTTCACCAAATGCACCGAGTCACCGAGACTGTTCAGCAGCGCCATCAACTCGAGGAACTGGTCCGACGTTTGATACGACATCCACCAGGCATTGAGTGGACCGAACTCCATCTCCTTGGCGCTGAACCAGATGTGATGCGTCAGTTCCCCATCGTGTCCGTCGGTGTAACCAAGCCCGAAACCGTTAGACGCCCAGTGCATCTCCGCCTGGGTCGCCGCGGTATTGGTGAGATTGCATGACCCATGGCCACGACGCCGGTTGATCCGAGAGTTGTGCATCGCCTCCCAATCGTCCTTCGACAGTCGCTGCGGAGGTCGCGCGGTCACGTTGACCCGGATCGCGGCAGGGTCGATCGAGTGCCAGTACTCATAAGCGTTCGTGCCAAAGCCCAGCTTGTCGTAGAACCCCTGGTCGAACATACCGAGCGAACAGACTGCCGCACCATCGGCGGCATCGGCAGCAATCGACTGGGCGGTCAGCCGCTTGGCGAGACCCTGGCGACGGGCCACATGGCTGGTCGTCACTGCGGCGACGACCGAGAGCGGAAGATCCTCTGTGGTGTGCCGGATGGTCCCGGGACCGGTCGCCACGTAGCACTCAGCGGAGCCATCTATCACAGCGACGCGGCCCTCGTACTGCTCCGCAAAGATCCGAAGACCCTCGGCGTGGTCGTCATCACCGGCATCGATCCAGCCGACCTCACGCCAGATGCGCTGTAAGGACTCAAGGTCGGTCGATGGGTCGTAAGGTCGTATGTTCACATCGTTCTCCTCAGGGCCAGGCCGAAGTTTAGAGGAAGCGATGCACCGCAGACTATCGACAGACTCCTACGTTTCTGGCCGCCGTACCCCGATAGACCGAGCATGAGAATGGGGACACTCACAGCACTACTCGCTGCGGCACCTTTTTTTGCCGGCCGGCACTACCGACCTCACCGCGGCTCAGCCAGAGACTGGCTTTCTGACGTGAGCGTTGACTCAGTCTTTGCTGAGCCGATCACCTGGTTGAGGCTGAGCGGCATCACTCACGGCTGCAATCCGCCGTCAAATACTGCTTTCTGCCCAACCGAGCCGGTCACCCGCGGCCAGATGGCTGCCTTTCTGAGCCGGGCACTCCCGCCCCACAACGACCGGTTCTGTCCGAATTCATACGAGTGGCAATTCATCGATACGACCGGCTCGATTCTCGATAGCGGCTCACGCTCCTGCAGCCAGCCGCCGACACGCTGTCGGACTAGAGCGGAATAGCCCTGGACCACACCCGGGTTGTACGTCACAATGAATATGTCGATGGAGGAGGGTCCGATGACAGCCGACAAGTCACTTGAAGACGTTGTCCGGCAACGCTCTCAGCTGGGCGATGCAATGCACCAGGTTGAGGAGGCGGCGGCCGCACCAGCGGCCAAGGAGTCGTGGGCGGCCGATCTGTCGATTCAGCTCCGCAATCTCGAGACCGCCTTCGACCAGCACATGGTCGAGATGCAGTCACCTACGGGCATCCTCAACCAGGTTGTTGATCAGGCACCACGCCTCCAGAATGCCGCCGAGCATCTCAAGCGCGAGGACACCAGACTGGCCAAGTCGATTGATGACGCCATCAAAGTGGCGGCCACCGGGACAGCCGATATTGTGATCGACCTTCGCGAATCGGTGATGGAGGTGCTCGTCGACCTTGCGCGTCATCGACAGCAGGGCGCTGACCTGCTCTACGAGGCCTATGCAGTCGATATAGGCGGGTATTAAGAGTCAGGTCCCGAGGGCTTGGGCTAGGTCATCTATGAGGGCTGTGGCGCTCTCAAGCCCAATCGATAGACGGATAAGGCCGAGAGGAGCCGTGGGGTCGCTACGACGCCGATAATCGGCGAGCGATTCCACACCACCGAGCGATGTCGCATCTGTGAACACACCGAGACGGTCGATCACCTTCAGCGCCGCCTCCGCATCCTGAACCTCAAACGAGAGCACTCCCCCAAAACCGGACATCTGCCGCTTCGCCACCTCATGGCCGGGATGTGACTGGAGACCCGGATACCAAACCTGTGGCACACGTTGCTCAAGGAATCGAGCAACGGCGAGCGCAGTCTCGCTCTGTCTCGCAACCCGGAGCGGAAGGGTGCGAATACCCCGCAACGTCAGCCAGGTTTCCAGTGTCCCGGGAACGGCGCCATCGATCGTTCGCGCCTCGCGCAGAGCGTTGGCGACGTCACCATCGCAAGTCGACACGACACCACCCATGGCATCGGAATGGCCACCGATGAACTTGGTAGTGGCATGCACCGAGAAGTCCACACCACACCCAAGCGTCTGCTGCAGGACAGGAGTGGCAAATGTTGCATCAGCGACCGTAATGACGCCGCGTGCTCTAGCTTCTTTAGCCGCAGCCACAAGATCGGTGATGAGACACTTTGGATTCGATGGTGTTTCTAGCCACATGACGTCGTCATTGTCGAGATCGGCAGCATCGACGACGTCCCACGCCCCCCGACCCGCCTCACTTCTCACGAAGTCGGTCACTCCGTGATAGACGTCACCCGGCAACGAGACTCGTGCCGGCCTCAGGTAACGGAGTACCGCAGCTACAGCTGCGGAGCCCGAGGGATAGGCAACACAATGCCCGCCTTCCAGAGCACCAAGGACGGCCTCAAGACGTTCCGTCGTCTCGTGGCTGGCCCTGCTGTAGATTCGCTGGCCAGCGGCGTACTCAAAGGTCGTACTTGGGCGCAATGACGGCGCCACGTCAGGGAGCTCGGCTATCTCGTCGTCTGCATGCAATGCTGCGGTAAAGAGGTCTCGTTCCATGCCGGCACACTACAGATCAGGGCGGGCATTTCGTTCCTGCGTAGATCAGAGCGGGATGGGCGCGCTGTTATACGCAGGAACCGTTGGAAGGTCGATTCTTCAGGCGGTGCGGGCTGCCGTGCGTCGGCGCCGGAAGAACTTCTCCACCTCGACCACCCAGAAGACGACAGTGGCGGCACCGAGGGCGATCCCCAACTCGAGGACCGACAGTGGCTCGGTTCCGAAAACCCGCTGCAGCGGACCCCAGTAGACAACAAGCATCTGCAGTGCCAGCGTCAACAGGACTGCGCCCAGCAGCGGTTTGTTCGTCCGCAACCCGAGCTTGAACAACGACTCCCGGTCGGACCGCACCGACATCGCCTGACCCATCTGCGACAAAGTGAGCACTGTGAAGATCATGGTCTGCCAGGCGACATTGTCGGCCTCGTAGTAGAACAGACCGGCCAGCAGCGACACCACACCCATCAGCAGACCAACCCACAAGATGTGTATGCCCATGCCGCGGCCAAAGATGTTTTCCTTAGGAGCATATGGCTCGCGATCCATCACATTGGACTCAGATGGCTCGAAAGACAGCGCCAGACCGGGGAGACCGTCTGTGACAAGGTTCACCCACAGGATCTGAATCGCCGTCAGCGGTAGCGGCAGCCCGATGAACGGAGCCAGCAACATTGTGTAGATCTCGCCACTGTTGCTGGTCATGGTGTACTTGATGAACTTGCGAATGTTGTCGTAGATGGTGCGGCCCTCTTTAACCGCTTTGACGATTGTGGCGAAGTTGTCGTCGAGCAGCACCATGCCGCCCGCCTCCTTGGACACGTCAGTGCCGGTGATTCCCATCGCCACACCAATATCCGCCTTGCGCAGAGCCGGGGCGTCATTGACCCCGTCCCCCGTCATCGCCACGACCTCACCCTGGTCCTGCAAGGCGCCCACGATCCGCAGTTTGTGCTCTGGCGAGACCCTGGCGTATACCGACACCTCAGCCACTAGTTCCGCAAGTTCGGCATCGTCGACATCATTGAGTTCGGCGCCCGTGACTACCCGTCCCACGGTGTCGATGCCGACATCGGCTGCAATACGTTGTGCAGTGAGAGGATGGTCGCCGGTGATCATCACCGGCCTGATCCCGGCACGGCGGCAGGCACGGACGGCGGCGGGCACCTCTTCTCGGGGCGGATCGACCATGGTGATCATGCCTAACAACGTCAGATCCGTCTCCATCCCTTCAATTTCATCGTCGTTGGGAACGGTCGCAAGGGTCCGCATTGCGACGCCAAGCACCCGACGACCTGCTCCCGCAAGGTTGGCATTCGTTTGCTGGGTACTCGACCTGAGTTCTTCGGTCATGTTGACGGCGCCAGCACCAATCCAAACTGCCGTTGCCAGATCAACCAGGCCATCAGGTGCACCCTTCACCATGGCTACAAAAGGTGACCCGATCACATCCCGGTAAGCGTCGGGTACCTCATGGACGGTTGTCATTCGCTTGCGCTCCGACGTGAACGGTGCCTCAGCAACCCGTGGCCACTCGTATCCAATGCTCTCCGCATCAAGACCACTGTGCACCGCGGCGACGGCCAGAGCGATCTCGGTCGGATCACCGATGTGGTCGCTCCCGATCGGGTCAAGCACGGTGTCGTTGCACAGCAACGCTCCCAGCAATGTCAGCCATGTTGCGGTCGGACCGTCATCTTCGCTCATCCGAACGTCGGCCAACTCAATGACGCCTTCATCCACCGCAATCTCAGCCGCAACCATCCGGTTTTGGGTGATGGTGCCGGTCTTGTCAGAACAGATCACGGTGACTGACCCCAGCGTCTCGACCGCGGGCAGCTTGCGGATCAGCACATGTCGCTTCAACATCCGCTGCGCACCCAGTGACAATGCAATAGTCACCACCGCAGGAAGCCCCTCAGGAACCGCGGCGACGGCCAGGGCAATCGCAGTCAGGAACATCTCGCGCAGCTCTTCACCACGAGCGAGCCCGAGGACAAACACAACGGTAACTATGCCAACGGCCGCAATGGCAAGGCCCTTGCCCAGTTGGGCCATACGTCGTTGCAGAGGTGTGGTCGAACGATCAATCGTCTGCAGCAGGTCAGCGATGTGGCCTAGTTCCGTCTGCATCCCGGTGCCAACCACAACCGCGGCACCCTTGCCATGAGTGACGCTGGTACCCATGTAGACCATGTTGCGCCGGTCACCGATGTTGAGTGACTCTCCGGCGAGTGCTCCGGTCGATTTCTCAACCGGGTATGACTCGCCTGTCAGCGCAGCTTCGGCAACCTGAAGACTTATGGCTTCCACGAGACGGCCGTCGGCCGGAACTGCAGAGCCGGCCTCCAACAGGACAATGTCACCGACGACGATCTCCCCTGCGGGGACGTCAGCGATTTCGCCGTTGCGACGCACCCGGACCAAAGGCACCGCAAGCATCTTCAACGCTTGTATTGCCCGCTCCGCTCGATACTCTTGGAAAAACCCAAGCGCTGCGTTGAGGACGACGATTACAAGGATGACCAAAGCGTCGTTGACGTCGCCGATCGCCGCGGCCACAACGGCAGCCACGATGAGCACGATGACCATCACATCGGTGAACTGGCCGACAAAGATCCGCCACGGTGTTGTCCCGCCACGTTCTACGAGTTCGTTACGACCAAACTCTCCGAGACGGTGAGCTGCTTCATCATTGTCCAACCCGTTGGCGGCAACGACGCTCAGTCCGTCCAGGACGGCCACCGCCTCCTGGGTGTGGAACAGCCCGCTGCCTGCGGAGTCCGGGGGGATGGTCTCGTTCACCCTTGAACGATACCTAAACGGCACCGCAACCGCAGCATCTCAGTTGACCAGCTCGAATGCCTGCGGAAAGGTAACGGGCCCTATCGGGGCTTGCGCGGGGTCCCCGGGCACGAGAGCCATGAAATAGGAGCCGCTATAGACATTGGGATATCGCTCTCCCGCCGCCACCGAGAACCCAAATCGCGTGTAATACGCAGGATTACCGATGACCAGTAGCACTAGCTCGTGGCCGAGCAGCTCGATTCCGGTTTCGATGAGCGCCTTTCCGATGCCCTTGTCCTGGAACGCGGGGAGGACGCCAACGGGTGCCAGGACCACACCACCGACCAGCCCCTCCGCGGTGTCGACTATCACCCTCGAAAACGCAATGTGGCCGACAACCTTCCCTTCGTGCCATGCCACCAAAGAGACAAGAATGTCGCCGTCTTGTCGCAACGCATCAACGAGATCAGCCTCTTCGTTCCGACCTTCAAAGGCAGTCACGTTCACTTGGTAGATGGCATCAATATCTTGTGGAGACTCCGGTTCGATGATCGGTTTCAATAGCTCAGCTCCAGTGGTTGGTCGGTAGCGACAGTGCCACCAATCGAGGCCGTCTCCCCTGACCACTGCAACTGAATACGGCTGGGGTGACCAATCTCTTCGCCCTGGTCGATAGTGAGAGCGCCGAACGGCTCCCCATCGGCCGCGAGTCTGGTGGCGAGAGCCACCGCCGCGCTCCCAGTCGCCGGGTCTTCTGCGATCCCCGCGGCAGGAATGAAGAAACGCATCCGAACCTGGTCACCCTGGCGGGCGTAGACAGCCAGGCCGTGCGCGTCACCGAATGCTGTGGTGTCCGGTGACACCTGAGAGACGTCATCGGCATTGGCCAACTCGATGACTCGATAGTCGAGAGGCATCTCCACTCGCCATGCGCTCACCGGCTCCGGCAGGTTGGCAGCAGTCGCAAACCCGGAGGTGTCGGTCTGGGCGTTGCCCGTAAACATCGGGGCGTCAACCCAAACGATATCTCCAGCCTGGCGAATCATCACTTCGCCAATGCCACAAGCGACCCGATCAACGTTTGCCTCCGCCAGCAACACGGACGCCGCCCCCACCAGTGGATGACCGGCGAACGGCATCTCCATCCGAGGGGTGAAGATTCTCACCAGCGGCACCTCATCTTGTCGAGTGATGATGAAGACCGTCTCGCTGAAGCCAAGCTCGGCTGCGATCTGCTGCATTGTTGCCGCGGAGAGACCGGCAACGTCGGTGACGACACCAAGGTGATTGCCGCCCTCGGAACCACGGGTGAAAACACGGAGGACGGAGCAGGGACGAGTCATATGGCCAGGCTACTTCCTAAGGAGCGTCGATCGGGTCCCACCCGGTCGCCAGAGCCTCATCAAGATCCTCAAGACGGGCCATGTCGTCAGCGCTCAGCGAGAAACCGAAAACGTCATAGTTCTCGGCGATGCGGGTGGCCCGCACGGATTTGGGAAGAACGACAAACCCCTGGTCGAGGCCCCACCGGATCAGAACCTGCGCTGGGGTCTTGCTATACGCAGCGCCTATCTCAGCGAGCAAAGGGTCGTCAAGCTTCCTCCCCTTGGTGAGAGGGCTGTAAGCCTCAACAACGATGCCGTGCTCTCTGCACATCTCGATAGTTTCGAGCCGACTGCGATAGTTGTAGGGGGACAGCTCAATCTGATTTACCGCAGGCACTACCGCGGCGTACTCGATGATCTCGCTGATATGCCGCGCCATGTAGTTGCTGACACCGATGTCGCGAACCCGCCCGTCCAAGGTAAGACGTTCCAACGCTCGCCAGGTGTCAAGACGCAGTACTGGCACCGGCCAGTGGATCAGGTACAGATCGACATAGTCGAGGCCAAGCAGCTCAAGAGAGCGATCAAACGCCACAAGCGTCTTGTCATAGCCCTGATCTTCGTTCCACAGCTTGGTGGTGATGAACACATCGGCTCGATCAAGACCGCTGGCCGTCAAGGCGTCACCAACGTCGGACTCGTTGTTGTAGATCGACGCAGTATCAATGTGGCGATAACCGACCCGCAGTGCCTCAAGGACAGCGTCGCGGGTAACCGGACCCGGTTCACTCTTGTACACCCCAAGCCCGACGGCAGGTATCTCTCGCCTTGACCGCATGGTCAACGTTGCCATAGCACCCTCATTCGCCGACTATCCCCGACTCTATCCCGATTCACGAATCGGAAATGCCGCCACTAGCGTCTGTCCTCGAAATGACGATTACAGAACTGCTCGGTCTCGACGACCTTCTCGCCCAGATGATCCTGGCCGTCGGTGCCGCGATGGTGTTGGGCAACGCCTTCGCCATCTATCAGCGCAAACGGGGGCAACACCCCAAAGGGGAAACAGGGGAGTTTCGGGCAGGGCGGGTCTGGTGGCTGCTCGGCGTCGGAGCTCTGATCACCGTGTGGGGCATCGCCAGCTTGGTCGCCGGTTGAACCCCCAGCGCCAACAGGCGGTAGAATCGGGCCACCTGCGGGTGTAGTTCAATGGTAGAACATCAGCTTCCCAAGCTGAATACGGGGGTTCGATTCCCCTCACCCGCTCCACTGCTGCGGCCAGCTACCCGGGGAGCCACCATGGAAACCATTGCAACTGTTACGCATGTCTCCGACCGCAAGTTCGATGCGGTAACCGCTTCGGGCCACACGGTCCGACTCGAAGGCGGCGCCAAGGAGACCGGACCAGGACCAATGGAGATGGTTCTTGCCGCTCTCGGTGGGTGCAGCACCTTGACCATTGTCGAGTTCCTGGAAAAGATGCGTCAGCCGGTTACCTCTCTCGAGGTCGAACTGTCCGCAGAACGCGCCACCGAGCCACCCAAGGTCTACACCAAGATCCACGCTCACTATCGCGTCGGCGGAGATGTCGATCAGGGCCGAGTCGAACGAGCAATCTCCCTCACCGAAGAGAAGTACTGCTCAGTCCACACCATGCTCGCCCAAGCCGCCGAAATGACCCGCACCGTCGAATTCGTGTAAGCAAGGCCACTTCCCTCGAAACCTGTTTCGAGCGAAGTGGCTACGATCGTCAGCATGATTTTTTCGGATCGCACAATCAAAGAAGCAGTGGCCGCCGGGCGAATAGTCATTGACCCGTTTGACGTTTCGATGGTGCAGCCTTCCAGCATCGATCTCCGCTGTGACTCGGTGTTTCGAGTCTTCGAAAACCACAAGTACGCCGTTATCGATCCCAAGGCACCGCAGGAGGATCTGACGACATCGGTGTCGGCCACCGAGGACCAGCCGTTTATCCTCCACCCTGGCGAATTTGTGCTTGGGTCGACCGCAGAGATTGTCGGCCTCGCCGATGACATCGTCGCCCGTCTCGAAGGCAAGTCGAGCCTGGGCCGGATCGGCCTACTCATCCACTCAACCGCTGGGTTCATCGACCCCGGGTTCAAGGGACAGGTAACCCTGGAGTTGTCCAACGTCGCCAACCTTCCCATCGCCATCTACCCGGGGATGAAGATCGGACAGGTTTCGTTCTATCAACTCTCCACTCCTGCAGAGCACCCGTATGGGTCGCCGGGGGCCGGTTCGAAGTATCAGGGCCAGAGCGGCCCCACCCCGTCACGTATCCACCACGATTTCCCGGAGAAATGATGAACGCTGTCGTCGGAACGATCATGATCGACTGCAACGACATCGATGCAATGACCACGTTTTGGGGAGAGGTCCTCGGCCTCGAGCAAAAGGTGCGATACCCCAAATATGTGTGGCTCAGCCGGCTCAGCAAAGGCGGTCCCGCACTTGCGTTTCAGAAGGTACCCGAGCCCCGTCAAGGAAAGAATCGACTCCACCTCGATCTGGTCAGCGATGACCCAGCAGCCTTCACCGCACGGGTTCTAGAACTCGGCGGCTCCAGGGTCGAGGACCACGAGGTTGAGGGCTTCCACTGGTCGGTGCTCGCCGACCCCGAAGGCAATGTGTTCTGCGTGACAAAAGCAGGCCACTGACCAGCTGGGATACCAGTGGCTAGATGTCAGCCAGCCTCGATGGTGGTGCCGTCGGTCAGCCACAGCGCTAGTTCACGACGGTCCGGGGCGTGCACTGTCCCATCAACAACAAAAAGGGCGCGGTCGACATAGTTGATTGCGGCAGGGTCGTGGGATGCCATCAAGACTGTGGTGCCCGACCGAGCGACTGACTGCAGCAACTCCAAGATGGTGGCACCCGTCGCGGTGTCAAGGTCTCCGGTTGGCTCGTCGGCCAACAGATACTCGGGCTCATGGACCAAGGCTCTGGCGATGGACACTCTTTGCTGCTCGCCACCAGACAGCTCGTCTGGGCGATGACTGGCCCGATCGACCATCCCAACCGCGTCGAGGGCCGCGTGAATCTTCTCTTTGCCCTTGCGCCCGCCGATACCCAGTAAGCGCAGCGCCACATCCACGTTCTCCTCTGCCGACAGCAATGACAGCAGGCCTGCACCTTGGAATACGAAACCCAGCTTGGATCGACGGAGCGCGGCAGTCGCCGATTCCGATTGATCATCAACCCGATCACCATCAAGGATGATCTCGCCTTCGTCGGGTCGCAGCAGTAAACCGGCCATCTGGAGCAACGAAGTCTTGCCGGATCCCGACGGACCGAACAACGCGACAAATTCGCCCGGCTCTGTCTTCAGATCGACGCTACGAGCTCCGATCGCTCCGTTGGGATAGCGCTTGGACACTCCCCGCAACTCAATCGCCATCGTTACCTCCCGAAGGCTCCAGGAGAATCCCACCCTCGACAAGCGTGGCGATCAGCTCATCAGCGATGCTGGCCTCGGCAAGGAGTTCCCGTGGTATTTGCACCATGCCGCGACCATCTACCGCCAGCAATTCATGCGTCTCAAAACGGCCCTGCGTCGCCATCCGACCGTCTGCCAGGCGAACCACTCGGTCGGTCCGCTGTGCCAACGCCACATCGTGGGTGACTACGAGAACACTGAGTCCACCGTCATGTGACATACGTCGGAGCAGGTCGTAGATGCCAAGCGATGTCTCTGTGTCCAACTCACCGGTCGGTTCGTCAGCAAGCAACAGTTGCGGACCCAGTGACAGTGCAACACAGAGCGCCAGGCGCTGCTGCTCTCCCCCTGACATCGTGTGCACCTTGGAGTAGGCATTGCTGCGCAAACCGGTCGCCTCGAGCAGTGCCAGAGCTCGTTTCTTGCGACGACGATTCGGCACCCCTGCCAACAGCATGGGGAGTTCGATGTTCTGGATAGCCTTGAGATACGGCAGCAGGTTCCGCGTGAAGTCCTGCCACAGGAACCCGACACCGCGCCGGTAGTAGATGATCTTTTGTTTCGGGGTCAGATCGGTCAGGTCTGTTCCAGCAACCTCCACCCGTCCCGCAGACGGCGTCTCCAACCCGGCGAGGATTTGCAGCAACGTTGACTTACCTGCCCCAGATTTTCCGACTATCGAGATGAACTCGCCTTTGTCCATCGTGAAATCAAGCCCCTGCAAAGCAACCACTTCGAGGTTGCCCTGTTTGTGGATCTTGATGAGGTTGTCGCATTCGATGATCCGTGTCATCAGCGCTCCACCTCCCGCAGAACCTCGCTCATTCGCTTCGCAGAGACCCTTCTGGTGGCCCACACCACCGAGAACACCAGCAAGATGGTCACGACCGCCAAATACGCCATGAGTACTGGCCAGTTGACCGAGATCAGGACCGGCGGCTCGATGTCGGTCGCGGTCTCCCCGAGTTGTAGGAAGGGCAGCATCGCCCACATCAAGGCAATGCCACCGTAGGTACCTATGACCGCACCGAGACCGACCACTGCGATCTGTTCGACTGTGAAGGTGGCGGCGACGCCGCGCCGCGGGAAGCCGAGCGCACGCAGTACGCCCATTTCGCGAGCTCGTCTGGCAACCGCCAACAGCACGTATCCGGTGACCCCGGCGAGGGCCAGCACCACTGAGACTGCTGCGCCAACAAACAACACGGCCACCAGACCGACCTGGACCGGGCGGCTGGAGAACTCGCCGGCAGCTTGCTTGAGCGTCACGATGTCTTCGGCTTCATCGCCGGGAAGGAACTGCGCGTTGATCAGCCGCACCGCGGCGTCGGGGTCGTCGGTCTTGATCCACAACTCCTGGGGGGCCTCAACGCGGGAGATAGCTGTCTGGAAGCTCCATGCTGGAGTTCCGTTGAGCCATCCATTCAACGCATCCAGATCCACGATCATTCGACCTTCACGACGCTTGTCGTTCATCGCCGGGACCCGCTCGAGGAAGCCAACGATCTCTCCGTCGTAAACCTCAGAGCCGATGGACAGTGGAGACGTCTCCCCGATGTCGAGACCGGCAATGGCAGCCAACTCACGGTCGATCAAGACATAGAAGTCATCGAGCGGTGCCCGCAGCGCCGGCACCGCAGTATTGAGGCTGGTGCGAACCCCGGGGCCGAGCCAAAGATTCGCCGACCCATCTGCAAAGAGTGGAGAGCGTTGCATCTCGGATTCGGTTGGCGCCTCGACATCTGGAGGCAGCTCGCTGTAGTAGGCCGCGACGGCACGGTCGGCGGGCACACTTTGCTGGATGCTGAGACCGTTGGCGGCCTCCAGCTCTGCAAGATCGAGAGCGACCTCGGTCTCCCCGACAGTTCGATAGTTCCTGATCAGCATCGACTCACCGTTGAGCACGGTGTTGCCGCCGGGATTTGAGCGTTCCACCCACAGCGCATGGAGAGTCAGTGGCGGCACCGGGTCGGACAGATAGGCATTGCGTCCCTCGGTCAGGTCGACCTCGACGGTTGTCCACTTAGAGTCGAGGAAGTCGTTCTCAGCCTGCATGGTCCAGACTCGGCCGTCTGCGTCAAATACGCGAACGATGAGGCGGAGGCTGGCATCGGGCTTGCTGGTGTCCAGATTCACCTGATCTCGCCAGCTGCGGGGGATAACGACGCCATCGATGAGCAGAGTGGTGGTGTCGATTGGCAGCTCGATACCCAAGTCTGGCGCAACATTGTTGGGGCGGAGCGCGTCAAAGATCTCGTGTGGCTCGCTTGCGCCGAAGTCCGATCGCCAGGTGATGACATCCGCAAAGTCATTTGGTCGGACCGCAAGTACCTCGGCACGTCTGTTGCTTTGGCGAGGCGCCCCGTCGGTGCGGTAAACGGCCGCACCTTGATCGCCATCGGGAACCACCAGATAGCCTGCTTCGTCGCCAAGTATTCGAACGTCTGTGCCGGCCACGAATGCCGCCCGGTCTTGGAAGGACTGCTCCAACGTCCCGGCGTAGGTGAGCGCAAAAGCTCCGAGACCGGTGGTGAGCCACACCAACAGCGCCAATCGCCCGTATGGGACAGGGTTGCGGCCGAGGTGCCACCCCGGCAGCGCAAACGAGAGGCCAGGGGCCTTGGTCATTGCCCATCCGATGATGCGCAGCAGCCAGGGCAGGAGGCGGAGCAGCACCAGAGCGCCGGTGAACAGCAAGAGCACAGGGAAAACGGTCGCCAAAGCATCAAGACGTACTTCGCCATCGGACGTATTGATAAAGCCACGCTGGACCAGTTGGAAGAGGACCACGACGGACAGCGCTATCGCAAACAGGTCGAGGTTGTATCTCTGCCATACAGAACTGCCCGCGGGGCGTGCCGATAGCGACCGCAGCTCAAGAACCGGGCGACGGGCAAATGGCAGGATCGACAAACCCATCGACAAGAACGTGACGACAGCGCCACCCACGACATATGGCGTGATCGAAGCAACCTGGGACACCCGCAGCGGCTCGCCGCCAGTGAGATCTGACAATGGCGGGATCCTTCCGGTGACCCCAACCAGGATCCGCGCCACCGAGGGAGCGGCCAACGCAGCTATCGCCGCGACCACGGCGGATTGTGCCATGTGGATGCCGGTCGTCTGCCAAGTACTCGCACCCCTGGTCTTGAGCAGCGCTATCTCCGGCCCCTCTCGTTCGAGCTGCAACGCCGAGGTATAGATCAAGAAGTACAAAGCACCACCGACGACAAGCGCCAAGATGGCAAGAATGGGTCCGCCCACTGTTACCGACCGAACATCGAACTTGTCGAGCAGCAGTGGTAGTGATGAATTGGCTGCGATCAAGCCGCCGCTGTCCTGACTGACCTTCGCCCTGAAGTTGTTGAGGGCACCCCGTAGCGATTCCACATCCTCAAACTGCAGAGACTCTGGGTCAAAGTCGACGTTCCATTTTTGAGTAGCGGTCAGCTCGGTTAAGCCCCGTGTTTGTCGCAACCACGGATCATTGGTTGCCGCGATGAAAACCGAATCTGTCCAAGCGTCAAACGTATCCAACGGCAAGTAGACCATTGCCAACGGATCGTCCAAGCCCCAGATCTTGTCGCCGGCGTCGACTGGGGCAACGATGGCGGCGACTTCCACCAGCTCGAACACACTGGGCAGACCCGAGAATGGCTTGAGGACGACCTGATCCCCGACCTGCAACTGGGACAGAGCCGCAACGGCTTCTCCGACAACTACCGGCAGCGGATCGGCATCAGACTCAGGAGCCTCAAGTAGCGATTTCGGCCATTGGCCGTCGAGTATCTCAAGATGACCGTCGATACCGGGGCTCGTGAACAGACGAACCTGCAGCGCCTCAGGGGGTGGTATCGGGTACGGCGGATTAGGCACCTCGGCGGGAATCTCGGTGATATCGAGCTGCGAATTGGCCAGCTCGATGGCGGCCTTCTCTTCTTTCCACTCCTCACCCCGCGCCACCCAATCAACGGAGCCGCCGGTTGGTATGACAAAGAGCTCTCTTGTCTGGATTCGCTCAACGTAGGTCGGGTACCACTCAACGATCTCGGTGGCATGGAGACCATCGATGAGCTCACGGTTCAAGATTGCTTCGTCGGAGGTGTAGCTGGTGTCTTGGATGACCGCGGTCACATCGACCTCTTCGGCGAGAGCGCTTTCGAGGGAGAACCGCAGGTCGACCGCCTTGACCGAGTCTTGGTAGAGAGGGACGACAACAAGGAGGGCGATAACCAGAGTCGAGCCAAGCAGCGACCCGAGCAAGATCCCGCGCTTCGCCCATAGACGTCGCACGACAAGCCCCATGTATGTGACGAGCTTCACGTCTCTAAGTCCCTTGCCTCCGGACAGGATTCAACCATAATAGTGCCCGTCACACGCCACGCAGCTCCAACTCCCCAGCTCGTACGCAAGCTACCTCCGCCGAATCTGACAACACCATGGGAGGGAGTCCGGTGGTGCAAACCACAGTGGCGTAGGGGCAGCGAGGTATCAGGGAACACCGTGCCGGTGGAACATCGGTGATCTTGGGCACATCACCTTCGATAGGCCGCAGGCGCCGCTGGTCAGGCCGCGGCAAGGCGCCCAGAAGCCCTTCGGTATAAGGATGCTGCGGGTTGCGGAAGACCTGATCGACGTCGCCGATCTCCACAATCCGCCCGCCGTACATGATGGCCACTCTTGTCGCCAGAGCGGCAACCTGCGCAAGATCATGAGTAACGAAGATCATCGCCATCTTGCGTTTCCTCTGCATCTCCTTGATCAGGTTGGCGATGGAACCGGCGACGCCCGCATCAAGCCCCGTCAGCGGCTCATCGGCCACCAAAAGACGGGGTCCCTTCACCAATGCTGCAGCCAACATGGCACGCTGGGCCTGGCCCCTGCTGAGTTCGTTGGGGAACGCGAGATACTTCGTTGACCTGGACAGCTTCACTTCGCCGAGTGCATCGAGAACCCGAGCCTCGATCTCGCCGAGAGTCAGATCAGTGTGCTGATCAAGCACCTCTCCTGCCTGGTCTCCGATTATCTCAACGGGATTCCAGCCACCGATGGCGTTCTGAAAGATGACGCCAACCTCAGTTCCCATGACCCGGCGCCAGTCGTCATCAAGGGACTCCTCCATGAAGCGTTCCTTCTTCATGGCCTTCGGCCGCCACTTCTTCTGCTGACGCTTGGCAAAGGCCTGGGTGGGCCGGATCTGCGTGCCGTCGAACAGAACTGTTCCCTTGCTGACCTTTGCCCCTGCTCCCAGCAGCCCAAGGCTGCCCATGACCATAAGGCTCTTGCCGCTTCCCGACTCGCCGACAACGGCTAGCACCTCACCAGGAGCGACCTTGAAGCTCACATCCGGAATTGCCTCGACCCAGCCGAACGGAAGAGTCGGACCGTAGGGCTCAACGACGACTGCACCTCGGTTGGTTCGCTCTGTGGCGGCTTCGATGTCGTTGATAGCAATACCGAGGTTGCGTACCTCAAAGATTGGCTGGGGCATGAAGCACCTCTCCGGTGGTGGCATCGCGAGCGGCCATGAGACCGCCGGCAAGCACCAACCCTATCCCCAACCATTGCCACCCGTCAGGAACCTCACTGAGGAACACAAGGGCCAACACCACCGCGGAAGCGGGTTCGATGTGGAGCAACACGCTCACCACGGCGACTGAGTGCTCTCGAATAGCTGTCCATATGATCAGGAAACTCAGGCCGGTGAGAACAATGCCCAACGTCAGCAGCGGCAGCGGATTCGCCACGGTCTCCGAGACCGCACCGGGCAGCCAGGGTGACAGCACAATCGCAGCAACCACTAGCTCGCCGGTTGCCACCGGTAGTGCCCCCACCGTGTCAACCGCCGCCTTGGTTATCAGCATGAGAGCTGCGATGGCAGCAGCAGAAACCAACGCGGCGAGTACGCCCTCGATCTCGAAACCGGACGTGGACTCATCGGCACCCTGGCGGACGACCACCAGTACGACACCGAAGAAGGAGGTACCAAGCGCCCAGTAGATCCGTCGGGGCACGACATCACCCAGGAAGCGAGGTGCCAATACCGACGCAGATACCGGCCCCAGGAACACCACTGCAAGCGCAACTGCAACCGTGGTGTTCTTGATCGCCCAAAAAAAGGTCGCCCAATGAACAGCGAGGAGGATGCCACCCAACACGATTTCGACACGGTGGGTGGCAGGCAGTCGTAGCTGTCTGGTTGCAGCCATCAGCACGATCAGCGTTAGAGCGCCCAGCCACACCCGTGAGGCCACAAGACTCTGCCAAGGGATGTCTTCGCGCACGATCAGCGGGATCGCCCCCAGCCCAAAGGCCAAAACAACAAGGGCAACGAGGGACAGCGTACGACGTGACGACATCCGACCAGGTTAGGTGAGCGGTTCTTGCGTAGCGGGCGCCGGGATTCCGTCGTGGTGTACGCAGGAACGAGCGGCAACGGCGCTCTCACCATTCCTGCGTAACGGGCGCCGGTATTCCGCTCTGGTGTACGCAAGTACGAGTAGCCGATGACTAGTCAATCCGAGAACGGCTCGATTGATCCTATCGATTGCTTACAAACCGGCCGACAGAAGGAGTACATAACCAAGGGCGGTAGTTCCACTCCACCGGAACATAAACGGAGGTCCCCTTCCCTCCGACTCCTCCTCAGAGCGGCCGTCCTGGGTATTGCGCTAATGCAGCCCCCTTTCGAGGGGGCTGCATTTTTTCTGTCATCCCCAGACAACACCGAGTTCACCGCTCAGCACCATTGCCGCCGACCCAAGCAACACGGCCGACATTCCTAAATGCGAAACGGTGACATCGGGACTCCATCCGGCAATCGACTCGATGCCGGTTGCGACATGAGCAGGTACCGAAGGCCAACCAGCCAGTTCGCCACCGACCACAACATTTCCAACATCCAACGCGGCAACGATCGGGGCCAGCGCCGCCCCAAGATGCCTGGCTGCTTCGTCGACACGGGGCGCGGTCTCGACGGCAAGCCGACTGCGACCCTCTGTGCTCATATCGAGGTAGTCGGGCCCCAGCACCTCGATCATCGACACCCTGGTACCCAGGCAGCCGTTTCGCCCACAGCTACAGATATCCTCCCAATCCGCAACCCGCAGATGGGTGAGGTCACCACCTCGATTCGGGGTTCGGTTGAGCCGGGCCGCACTGATGAAGGAAACGGCGATGCGGTCATCGACCTTGACGTAGAGCACACGAGAGCTGGGGGCAGATGCGGTGCGCCCAAACTCGGCTACGGCGGCGGCGTCGACATCGCTGACGACGTGACTGGGCAGGCCGTAAACGTCTTCGAGTTGATCCTGCAGAGACAGATCGGCCCAACCAAGCTGCTGCGCCACCACCACTCGGCCACTCCGATCGACTACCCCCGGTACACCGACGCCAATCCCGAGCGCAGGTGCCGTTGCCTCACCGACCAACTCGGTGATAACACGGTGAGTCTCCTCCAGTGCATCTTGGCCGGCGGGTTCCAGGGCCTTGCCCTTCGCCCTGGCGACAATGCGGCCTCGCAGATTGACCAGTGCCGCTTCGATGGGGTGCCGGGAAAGATCAACGGCAACTGCGAATCTCCCGTCCGGGTCTAGCTCTAGCAATGTAGGAGGCTTGCCCCCAGTTGATTCGCCAAGACCCACCTCAACAACCAAGCCCTCGCCGATGAGATCAGACGTGATATCGGACACAGTGGCGCGACCCAGCCCTGTCGAGCGGGCGGCGTCAGCACGACTCAACGGACCGCTATCAAAGATCTCCTGGAGTAGAAGACGACGGTTGTTGCGTCGCGTATCATCCGGATGAGTCTTCGCTGTCGGACGCAGACCCGGTGTCTGCGGCATCGGACCTCCCTAGAACGACGAACGGCGCCCCGATGGGGCGCCGTTCGTGCGATTGGTTTTGCTAGTTCTTGGCGCCAACCCGCAGCCCGGTCGCAGGATCGAAGAAATGCAACTTTGCCGTTTCGACGACAACGGT